>Ga0233433_10000011_pt1 | contig 250021 bp, 238 predicted proteins | sample SI_122_August201_5_FD_179868 | JGI IMG/M metagenome (GOLD analysis project Ga0233433, IMG submission 179868) | Seawater microbial communities from Saanich Inlet, British Columbia, Canada - SI_122_August2016_100_MG | ecosystem: Environmental > Aquatic > Marine > Inlet | place: Canada: British...
CAAAGAAAACAGCTTAACCAACTGTCTAAATTTCTTCTCAGAAATATGGGAACGCTTAACATACTTGTTTCTCATTGTCATACAAGAATTTACAGCCTTTTGTCTTATGCATTCTAGTCATGACCCTTAATAAAATAAATCTTCTGTTCGAGTTAACAACCATTCCGCTCTCTGCCGTATAATCATGTTTTCAATTTCATTATTATTTTCTTGATTAAGCACTTTGTTCACTTTTTTTAAAAATTCATCCTTATCCTGAGATTTCACCGAAACTGTTTCAGCAAATGTAAGTTGAGCAGCTGTATGGAATCCACCAGAAGCTCTATCGGCTTTGAAAAGATAATTTTCAGCAGTTCTTAAGTTCGAAGAATAATTATCAGGCTGGCTCATTGAAAATGATATCATTGCAGAATAAAGGGCACCTTTTTTCCAATCCGGGTTAATAGATAACGCTCCCTTAAATAATGTACCAACTTTCGGAAGACGAATTATCCAATTTGGATTTCCACGGCTGGATGAAATTGCGCCACCCAATGCTGCGCCCGTCCAATATAAAATAGACACATCATATTCATCAAAGTTAGGTTTAATTTGGGATTTCCCACTCAACCATTCACCAAATCCGGGGTGTTTTTCTTCGATAGCTCTTTCACCGAAATGGTAAGCTTTGATAAAATTCAAATGAGATTCTGCATACAATTTCGTTCCTTTATCGTAGTCAATCTCAATCATTCGATCAGCCAATTCCATAGTAAAAGCATACTGATACATCGTCATTAAGGAACATGCATTTACCAATATTTCAATGGTAGCAGATCCTTCCTCAGCGGCATTTTTCGCCCGATCAGATTTGTGCAATAGATAGGCTTTTGCAATATCAGGATGATGGTGATAAATAAAAGCAGGCGAACATCCCGCAATGAATAAGAAAAATATAATTGTTCCGTATGCAAAAGTCCGATGTGGATTTTTCATAGAACAGTTTAAGAAATTTAATTGAGGCTAGAAAGCAAATCAGGCTTCATTAATTCTCAAAAATCGGAAATGAATAACATAAATCATTTATTTGGGATCGAACTGAATTTGATATTTTTTCATCTTCAGGATTGGCGATAACCTCATCAATCATGGATACAATCAATTTCATTTCGTTTTGATTCATCCCACGGGTTGTAATAGCAGGAGTTCCAATACGAATTCCACTGGTAATCATTGGACTTCTAGAATCAAACGGAACCATATTTTTATTCACTGTAATGCCTGCTCTTCCAAGCGCATTCTCAGCAGCTTTACCATGAATATTTTTATCCGTCAAATCAATAAGCAAAACATGTGTATCTGTTCCTCCGGACACAAGATGGTAACCTTTGCTTTTAAACTCAACTTCCATGGACTTTGCATTATCAACTACTTTCTGAATGTAAGATTTGAAATCCGGTTTTAATGCTTCGCCAAATGCAACAGCTTTTGCAGAAATAATATGCATTAATGGTCCCCCCTGAATCCCGGGCATAACGGATGAATCAATCAGCTCCGAGATCATCTTTGTTCGACCGGATTTTGGTGCAACTTTTCCCCATGTATTTTCTTGGTCCTTACCCAATAAAATCATTCCTCCTCTTGGACCTCGAAGGGTTTTATGGGTAGTTGTCGTGACCACATCACAATACGGCATTGGTGATGGATGATGACCCGTTGCGACAAGACCCGCAGGATGAGCAATGTCAGCCATTAAAAAAGCACCAATTTGGTCAGCAATTATTTTAAAATCTTCAAATTCGATCATCCTTGGGTAAGCACTTCCTCCACAAATTATTAATTTGGGTTTGTGCTCCTTTGCCAATTGACTTACTTCATCAAAATTCACTCTTCCGGTATCTTTATTCACCTGATAGGAAACCACATTAAATAATCTGCCTGAAAAATTCACCGGGCTTCCATGCGTTAAATGTCCGCCGTGAGCAAGATCAAGCCCCATAATAGTATCACCCGTCTCTAAAAAAGTAAGGAGAGCGGCCATATTGGCTTGCGATCCGGAGTGTGGTTGAACATTCACATACTCGGCATTAAAAAGCGTTTTAGCCCGTTCGCGCGCAAGATTTTCGGCCTCATCTACATGTTCACATCCACCGTAATAGCGCTTCCCTGGATAACCTTCGGCGTATTTATTGGTCATTACCCCACCGGAAGCCTCCAAAACAGAATAACTTACAAAATTTTCAGATGCAATAAGCTCTAAAGTTGATTCTTCCCGTGATATTTCCCGACCGATAATTTCATATAATTCAGGATCGCTGGATTTGATATAGTCTAACGGCATTCGACAAAAATCTTTACCAAGATGAATCTTTTTTCAGTTCTTCTTTTATCCAATTGTAACACTGCGAATTGGGGGTTATAGAGCCTTGTAATTTCCTATTTTTATCCATCATAAACCATTCAGCTTTTCCAAATAATACTTCATTTGCTTTTAGCCAATCTAGTGAATTTTTATAACGTCTAAATCCTTTTGCTTCCGCAGCTTCATAGTTTTGTTTTGCTAAGGTTGCTACAATTTTATCTTCTATTGAGATATCCCTGGATCTGCAAAATTGAAAAGCTTTGTAATAAACATTACCTTTTTGTGCAAAAGATTCACCGGCAGCAGATATAGAAATTGCTTTATTTACCCAACGAATAGCATTTTCAAAATCATCTAATTCAACTTGAATAGATGAAATCTTGATGGCTACCCGATGATCTCTCTTTCCCAACTTAAATAGTTCACCATAGGAATCGGCTGATTTTTCTAGGTCGTTTGCACCGTAATAAGCTTCAGCAAGTTTTCGCCAAGCGATTTTGCTTGTTCTATCAACGTTCAATACGGATCTTAACACGTTCGTTGCTTCAGAAGGTCTATCTGCTACCACTAACCGATCAGCGTAATCTATACCATAAGATACATTTTCTTGGTTTTTAAGCCACCTTGCTTCAAACACATCCATTGGATCTTTTCCACTGAGTTCGTAGGCATTTGCAAGATCACCTTGAGCAGATTCATTATCAGGATCTAAATTTAAAATTTCCTTTAATATAATAATTTGGTCAGAATATCTTTTTTGGCTTCCATATAATTCAGCTAATTCTTTTTTAAATGCAATATCATCAGGTGCCAATAGAGTTAATCTGTCATACTCTTCAATTTGCTCTTCAAGTTTATTTTGCTTTTTATAAGAATACGCTAATCGTTTTCTCAGTTCCACATTATCCGGTAAAATTTGTAGGCCTTGCAACAGTACTGATTCAGATTGGTCAAATTTCCCTAAATATTCATACGCGATTGCATAATAAAGGTACACACCTTTAGGATCTAGTTGATCACACCCTAAATCCACTATATCGCCATAAACCCTAACGGTTGATTCCCAGTCTCTATTTTTATAATACTCAGCAGCGCTACTCATTAATCTAGGACACTTAACGCGTCTTAACGAATCTAACCGTGCAGTTTCTCTTTCATCAATTCCATCCGTATCAACAGGTGGAGCGCACATAGTTAAAACCAACCCAGCAAATATTAAAATATTGGGAGCAACTGTTTGTTTAATAATATTTTTCAATTTCGATGTCTCCTTTTTATGAACCAAATATCTGTTAAATTTACACTAACTGTAAGTCGTCGAATTGATTCAGTTTTCGTCGATCCCATTTGTCTTTCACCTGCCATTAATGCGATGTCAATTTGGTTGACAGGGAACCCGAAATTTATTCCAAAACCTAATGAAGCGCCAAGTTCAATCACAGAATTCTGATTATTTAAAAATTCATCTTTTCGCGTATAAGCACCAGTCCTAAAATGAAAAGTTTCATACCATACCTTTGGAGTGGGTGAAGCAAAAGATACCAAACTCACATTCATATGAGTCCATTGTTTAATGTGATCATCTAAAATTGAAAAATCTGCAGTAACATTGGCACCATTTTTCCAAACATAAACCTCGCTTAATAAGTGAACAGATTCCGTTATACCAATGTCAAATCCAAATCCAAATTCCTGTGGTGAATATGCATTTAATGTGGTAGATATCTCTTCGGAAACAGAATCGGGAAAATCATAAATATCGTAAATACCATTATTATTGATATCTTGATAAAGTTGATTCGTTGTTTTATGCACAGTAAGTGGACTTAAGGTTAGGCCGGCAGATGCAAATGTGTGAATTTCCTTATTAAATAATTTGAATCGATTTGATGAAAGATAAACATTCAGCACTGTTCCGGAATAAAAATGTCTTGAGTTGGTTTGGAATCGATCTGAATCTATTAATAAATTATTTGTGAATCTGGATGATCCAAAAAGGAAATCAAATTTAATTCCGACTTGGTCTTTTTCAGATATTGGAAAGCTAATTCCAGTGTACAATGATGATATTCCTCCCCTACCTGAAAATTCTTTAGATAGCGTTAGCGTGTCTTGATCCAAAATCATTGAACCTGATTCATAAGTGAAAGAAAATTTTTGCTGACTATAGGGTTTTATTCCGAGGCCAAAACCATATTTTCCTTTTATCGGAATAATAAATTGCAATCTATCTAAACCGGAAATTTCATTCCTTACTGATGACGAAAGTTGATCAACACGTAAACCACTATAAGCACTGGAAAGTGTTGAAAACATAAATCGGTTCCATGTAGATGGATTATTGAGAGATAAACCGAATCGATACGCTGGTACTAAGCCTGTCCCGGATATACCAAGTGTTGCACCATCTTGCGCAGGAAAATGCATTCCCAACCCGTATGCATGATACATACTTTGAGATCCACCTAACGATGTCAGCAATCCGAGTATAAATATCAGTTTACGGGTAAACATATTGTACCTTCAATATTGGATCTATACTGTCAGGACTCGCTGTTTCCAGATGTATCATTTGATATGGATCATTTGTAACGCTAGAATACAATTTGATTCCGTAATTTTGAATTTTCCCCTGCATAATCCCATGAATATAGTATTTTAAATCCAGAGTAATGATTCCACCGGATACCGTACCACTGATAAAATATGAGGTTTCCGTTTGATATGAATCTTCAATCAATTCTTGATAAGAAAAAGTCAGTGGATTGCTTTCTAGCGGATAACCAATTACTTTGAATCCATCGAGTGAATCACCTTCTTCAACTTCAAAAGTAAAATCTGCTTTCCGAAAGGTAGTATTTGTGGGAAAATCGAGTGAATCTATATCAAGTTTCACCAAAGATTTAAAGCCATTCGCTCTACCAATTGTGAGATTTGTAGAATCGGAATCCACGACTCCAGGTGCTTGGGTAAAAGATAAATCAGCAACGGTAAGAAACGATGTAGAAATTGTATCGGTTGTTGTAACGCCTAATGTATCTGTTGAAGTGTACTGATAATTTAGATGATATCTGGGAGATAAAGTAGTACCACCCTCCCTACTTTCAAATCCGATACGAGAATCCAATGAATCTACAGCTGTAATCATGAAAGTATAATTTGCCAGCATTGTATCTGCAAAAGCGAGAATTACAGATGAATCTATGGGAAAATATAAGTAAGGAGGCGCTTGATTATCAGATACAGTGTCCTCTGATTCTTGCACCAAAGTTGTCTGTGCAATTTGTACTGATATAGCAGATAATTCCGTAAAGGATGGATTAAGATAATGACTTTCATATTCACTAAAAATCGAATCAACTGTATTTGGGAAATAGGACAACTGAAACGTAGAAGTAATATCTATAGAGTCTGCAGCATACCATAATTGGAAAAATGTACTATCTACAACATAATTAGAATCATCCAATTCATGCATAGCTAAAGTTCTACTTATATTTTCGTTTGAAAGTTTAATTAAAATATATTGATTGGAAAACCCGTTTCCATCACCTAGATACAAAGTTGAGAGGGTTCCCATTTCTGGTGGCGATTGGAATGTAGTAGATTGAAATGAATGAACTGTAAGCGTATCAAGTTTTAAATCGGTGTCGCTTAAATCGTAAGGAATTGATTCTTCAATGCAACCGGCAAGTACACATAAAATTGCGATGAGGCTTAATTGTCGTTTTGTCGACATTAATTTAGGAGTGATTTTGGATGAGGTCATGGATTTCGAGAATACTAACTCGAAATCAGGAAAAAAGTTTCTGAAGTACAGTATTTACGGAACCAGCAATTTTATTATAATCAGGATTTTCTACATCCGATCCCTTGATTAACGATACTTTTTTCTTCGATTTCTTAAAGGCATCAAGTTTCATTATTTTACCGGAAAGTTTCTTTTTATCATCATCGAGAACAATTACAGCATCTGCACATTCTGCTGCAATTTCGAAAGCATTAATTTTTTTCCTTTTTCCAAACAACTTGTCAAAATCAAGCCCAGATTTTCGATACGATTCAACGTCAAATTTGGAATATTCATCCAAGGAGTGAACCAGAACTACGGTTTTGATATCTTTGTAGAATTTATCTTGCGCATATAATTGTTTGTAAACAGCAGGTATTACTGATGCTTGCCAATCATTACAAATCAATATATCTGGTTTCCAAAATAAATGCGGTAATGTTGCTAAGGTCGCATTCGCATAAAAAGTATAACGATCAGAATTATCAGCAAGAACTCTTCCATTTTTTGATTTGTAAATAAGATCCGTTAATGGTTGAAACCAATCCTCGTGTTCTAAGAAATATACTTGGACGCGAGTTTTTGGAATAAAAGCACTCTTTGCAGATGCTAATTGGTCTTGACCATCAAAAGAAAATGGGATTTCACGAAGGCGAATTACTTCACGTAAAATGTATTTCCTTTGGCTGACATAACCATATTTTGGCAACATAGTACGAATATCATGGCCCATTGTTTGTAGTGCAAGTGGTACTTTCGCCGAAAACTCTGCGAGCGGGTATGTATTAGCAAACGGAGTTATTTCCGTCGTGATATAAAACAGTTTCAACGACACGTTAATTTACACTCAACTGACGGATCGCATCTTTGGCTTTGGGGTAAAATTCACTTCCGGGGAAATATTCCAAGAGTCGTTTATACTCTTCTCTCGCCTTATCAATATTACCCATACTCAGGTAGGCATGCCCTAACTTCAGCTGAGCATCATCGTTTTTATCGGTTCCGGGATAAGTGAACACTTTTTCCAGCTCAATAATAGCGCGTTTATAATTTTTTTGGGTATAATAACATTCAGCCAGCCAATATTGACTATTATCAGCCAATGGATTATTTGGACTCCCAAGTACCAATTCTGAAAATCCCTTTATAGCGGTGGTATAATCCCCGTTTTGATAATGACTCAGTGCTTCGATATATTGTTTCTTATAAGTTGTGGATGTAAACGAGGAAATTGATGGAGACCCTTCAACCGATTCATTTTTCAATGAATACATTTCAGTAAAACTGTTTGCCATAGTGATAATTTTATTTTCAATCATAACCAACTGAGAAAGAATTTGGAAATTTGTACTGTCAGAATAGGCGGCTTTATCTTCCAATAATCTAATTTTGTTTTGAAGGGTATTTATTCGGTTGATCAACATAATCGCTACCGAATCCGTTTGCTGTTTTGCAGCCAAAGTTGCTTGCAGCGCATTTTTCAAATCTGGCAATAAAATCTGAATTTCTGTTTCAAGAGATTTTATTTTAGCATCTTGTTTAGAAATCTTAGCATTCAACGATTTAATCTGTTTTGTCACACTACTTTGTGCAGAAATCGTTGAACACATAAGGATCACTAAAAGAGACACAATTCCCATTCGTTTTATCAATCGAAAACTCAAACTATTTATTATTGTTAATATACTCGGATTATTGAATCCGGAATTTAACTTTGACAAATTCGATCTTCCAATCCTTTTAATACTTAACCCATTCTGTTAACAGCAAGGTTCATACTTAGGCCCGTCATCATAAAAGCTGCCATTAAGAATGACCCTCCATAGGATATAAACGGGAGCGGAAGTCCCTTGACTGGAATTAAACCAACAGTCATCGCACAGTTCACAAATACATGCGCAAGAAAAATAGATGCAAATCCAATTAGTACGAGGCTAGAAAATCTATCATTGGATTCAAAAGCAGAGCGTGTAATTCGATAAATAAAAAAGGTAAAAACAATTAACATAATCAAAAGGGTAATAAAGCCTAATTCTTCGCCCATTACCGAAACGATAAAATCTGATTCCTGTACCGGAAGAAATTTAAGGTGAGTCTGGGTCCCCTGTCCCCATCCTTTTCCAAAAAATCCACCGGATCCAATCGCCATTTTACTTTGAATAATCTGATATCCTGCACCCAAAGGATCCAATTCCGGGTTTAATAAAGTTAAAACTCGTTTTTGTTGGAATGGTCTTAATAGACCCCATACCACCGGAGTAAGTAACCCTAAAAATATATTTCCAAAAAACAACCCTACGCCATGAAACACTTTCGGTTTTGAAACAAAAATGATAATTGCCATCATACCTGCCCATATGAAAAATGAAATGATATGAAATGCAGTTAAAATGCTAAAAATGGGAGCTAGAAACAGAAAAAGATGAAAAGGCCTCGCTCCGACCCAAAATAACATGGGAATCAGAGGCATCATTAAAATAGTGGCAGTGCCAAGATCCGGTTGTTTTAATATAATAATGGATGGCAATATTACTATTAGGGATGGAAATATAAGAGATCCAAAATGTTGCATTTGCAAATTTCTGTCAGAAAGGTAACGTGCCAAAGCAATAACAATAATAATTTTAGCAAATTCAGATGGTTGAATACCGACCGGAAGCCCTAAGTCAATCCAACGGTGAGTGCCAGCAATCGTATTTCCTAAAAATGGAACAAACAGTATTCCAAGTGTCAAGAAATACAATACATAAATATACTTATGTATCAATTTTCGAGAAATTATAAATGTTCCGAAAAAACCAATTAATGCAGGTATCAATATTATGGATTGTTTGAAAAAATGATTTTGCGTTAATGAAGTTCCCTGATGTAGCGAAATGCTGTATAATGTCACCAACCCCAGCCCGAAAAGAAATAAAGAAAGGCCAAATAGAGATTGTGGGGTATTGGCTAATTTTCTTGAAAGAATCATGGGGACATTTCGGCAATTTTTGTTGAAGATTGATTAAAATATGCCGCAAATATTCGCCGAGCTTTTGGGGCTGCCACCTCTCCACCGTGCCCACTGTTTTCGATCAATAGTACCAACGAAACCTGTTTCCCATGTTTATTTCCAAAACCAATAAACCATGCATGCGGTAAACCATGAGGATTCTCCGCCGTACCAGTTTTCCCTGCAAGTATCAATCCATTTATTTTGGGGTTCGCTGATTTTCCGGTACCACTCAATCCATACACCACTTTTTTCATATAAGCATTCACTTGATTCCAAATGTGACTGCTATAATGTGGGCTTGATTCAGAAAGAACTTTGTTTCCTTTTAAAAAATGTAATTTCCCGGCTTTACCTTCTGTTGCGAGATGATTGATATACGTCGCCATTTGAATTGGTGTAACCAAAATTTCTCCCTGCCCAACAGCCATGTTTAAGAGATTCCCTTTTGCCCATCCACGTCTTCCGTATCTTTTGTTCATAAATGCCCTGTCAGGAATTATGCCTTTTGATTCAGTCGGAAAATCAAATCCTAATTCTTGACCAAATCCAAACTGTCTCCATACTGTCCACAATTCTTTGAGGGAAAGGCGTTGGACAGTCTGATAAAAATAAACATTACACGATTGTTCAATGGCTTGTTCCAAATTGACAAATCCATGACCGGTTTCTTTCCAACAACGGAAAAATCGATCACCAAACTCATAAGATCCTGTACATTCTAATTTTTCAGCAGGATTCACCCTTTGATTTTTTAACAATGCGATCGTTGTCAGCATTTTGAAGGTTGAACCGGGAGGATATAATCCATTTGCAAATCGATTTAATAACGGTTTATTGGTATCATAAATAACTTGGTTCCAATCCTTTCCTGACATCGATCCACGAAATAATTCCGGTCTGTAATCAGGAACACTAACGCAAGCAATAATTTCTCCTGTTTCCGGGATGGATAAAATACCTACGCCTCGAAGATCCTTTAATTCTTGTTCTAATGTTTTCTGGATAGAAATATCAATAGTTGTAACTAGATTTTTTCCGGGAGTCGGAAGCAATTCATTCCCTTCTAATACAACACCAACTTCTCGTCCAAATGCATCCACTTGATAGAATGAAGCTCCCTTTTCTCCTCTTAAAATTGATTCAAATTGTTTTTCAAGTCCCATCCATCCTATCAAGTCACCTGCTTTGTAATCACTGTGTTTTTCTTTAATCTTAGAAGATGTATTATCTAAATCTTTCATATATCCAAGAATATGAGACGCCCGAACTTCTTGGGTATAAATCCGTTCAGGATGCTGTTTATAAAAAACGCCCGGAAGGGCTAATTTATTTTCTTCAATTCTACTAAGCTGATCAAATGATAAATCTTTTGCCAGTTTCGTAGGTAAAAATCGAGAACGGTAATATTTTTTATAATTGGATTCCAAAATGGATTCTTCCAAATTGATATCTTTGCTTATGATCGAAAATTCCAATCTCCTATTTTCCAACTCTCCCGGAATGCAATACAAAACGTAGGTTGGATAATTGTCCACTAATATGGAACCATTTCTATCTAATATGAGCCCTCTTGGTGCTTCTAACGAAACACCTCGAATACGGTTTCCATCTGCTTGTTTTCTATAAATATCATAATTCATGATCTGGATATTGAAAAACCGCGCAAGCAATAGAAGCATTAACAAAATTGTCATTCCGTTGAATATGATATATCGGTTTTTTGGGACTTGGTTATCAGTTTTCAGCATCACAAACCTTGGCAAAAGGAATCATAAATTGCAGTACAATTAAAAACCCAAGTGTATAACCGACAGAAAAAATCCAATTCAAAAAGAAAATCCCCGGGTTCGTATTAAAAGTGTATTGAAATCTTACAAAGGAAAAAATTAGAAAATGAATGAACACAATACTAACCCATCCTGCATGAAAATACATGGGAATCCAGCTACGATATCGTCCATGCAAAAACCCCGCCAAATACCCCGTAATGGAACAAGTGAGCGATGTAAGCCCAAAAAACGATCCGACGCCTGCTAAATCGACTAAAAAACCTGCAATAAAGCCTGCAATTACGCCAGCAAACCTTCCATGCGTTACACCAATATACAGGACGAGAATCATGATGAAATCCGGACGTATTGCATTAATGGACATCACTTCGGCAAAAAAGAATTGTAGCAAGAAAATGCCAATGACCCAATAGATTAATTCACTCCGGCGCATTTACAATCTTTGTAATAATAAATACATTTAATAATGAACTCAAGTCATTATGCATTTTGACACTCACGATTTTATGAAAACTTGCACGTTCGTCTTGTATGCCGATCACTTCTCCAACGGGAATTCCTTTTGGAAAGAAATCACTAAATCCGGAAGTAACCACAGAATCTCCTACACGGATAATTGCATTTTTCTGGACTTCACGAATCTCACATATGCCTGCATTCAACCATCGTAAAATTCCGGTTTGACCACTGGGGAAAATCCTCACACTAATACGAAAATTATGATCCGATAACAATTGGACTACCGAACTGCCTTCACCAACCAATACAGTTTTCCCAACAATTCCTTTGGGCGTTAATACAGGATTGTTTTCTGAAATACCATCAAGTTTTCCCACATCTACCGTTAAAGAAATCATATTTGACATTAAACCTTTATTGATCACATTTGCCGGCTGAAGAGTTATTTTACTCTCCCTCTTAAAATTTAACATTTCTCTTAAATTTCTGTTTTCTTGAGCTAAACGAAGCATCGTCTCCATTTGAAGTGTAAGCTGTAGGTTTTTTTCCCGAAGCAGGTTTGCTTCTTCTTTTAATGTCCCAACAGATCTGATCCAAGCCATTGGAGTATATAAAAAAGAAAAGACATCATTCGCTTTTGCGCGTAACACTTGGATATCTTTAGAATCGTTTGTAAAAATCAGAGTGATGGATACTAAAACCGTCAGAATCAGTGTCAGGTGGTCTTTTTGTCGAAGAATAGCGAGATAAATGAATCTCATTTAAAGTATCCTGATTAAATCATTACCCACAAAAACATTCAGACATAATTTTTTTTAAAGTGTTATAAACGATAATTATCTTCACGTTTTGGCAGTTATAAATTTTGGTTTGTAATTCTATTTGATTTATGTCGAGCCTTGGTATTTATTTTTCGGAGAACAGCAAAATCAGGTTAAATCAATACAGACTCGTATTTTTCAATATTTTCGAGAACCATTCCGGTGCCGCGAACTACAGAAAGTAATGGCTCTTCTGCACGGTTCACGGGAACGTTGGTTCTGTCTCGGATTAATTGGTCTAAGTCTTTTAGCATACTTCCGCCGCCAGTCATAATGATACCACGGTCTAAAATATCTGCCGATAATTCAGGAGGTGTTTTTTCTAAGGCTCGCTTAACTGCTTCTACAATGTCGTTTACCGTATCTTTTAATGCTTGCCGGATTTCATCAGAAGACACATCAATGGTTTTCGGAATTCCGGAAATAAAATCACGTCCCTTCACCGGAACTGTTTCAGATTGCGTACGCATCGCAGATCCCACCTGTTTCTTGATCTTCTCTGCGGTAGAATACCCAATATCGAGTTTATGTTCATCTTTAAACCATTTGATAATTGCCTCATCCATTTCATCTCCGGCAACTTTGATGGTTTCGTTTAGCACGACTCCATCCAATGCAATGACCGCAATTTCAGTTGTCCCACCGCCGATGTCCACTATAATATTTCCTACAGGTTTACTAATGTCCAACCCGATACCGACAGCAGCAGCCACCGGCTCTTCGATGAGGAATACTTCCCGCGCGTTGGCTCGTTCACCGGAATCTTTGACTGCTTTCGTTTCGACTTCGGTAACACCGGATGGAATGCAAATAACCATACGAGGACGGGCGAGGCGGTTCATGTTAATTTTTCTTACAAAACCCTGAATCATTCCGTCAGTCATATTGAAATTGGCAATCACGCCGTCGCGTAATGGGCGAATAGTTTCAATGGCCCCATGTGTTTTCCCAATCATTGCCTTCGCTTCATTTCCCACTGCAATGATCGACCCATCATTCACAGATCTTGCAACCACCGACGGCTCGTTGATCAGGACACCTTTGCCTTTAACCCAGATTAGCGTATTCGCTGTTCCAAGATCAATAGCAATGTCTCCCGAAATCCAGGAAAAAGTATTGGATAGGTGATTTAAAAAGGACATTGTCTCGTTACGTCTTCATATTGATTCAAATTCGAAGGGTAAATCTAACTCAACTTGATGAAGATGGCATTAGGAATTCATCTGCCGTTAAACGTTTTTTATTCGGAACCGAATGTATCAACATTTGGGTATAATCATGTTCAGGATACTTAAATACTTGTTTCACATTTCCGGATTCGACAATCCGCCCTTTCGTCATAATAAGGACATTATTCGCGAATGATTCTACCACATGCAAATCGTGAGTCGTAAATAATACCGCAATTGACTTCTCATTCGACAAATCCTTAATCAGGTTGAGAATTTTGGCCTGTACCGACACATCCAATGCCGAAACTATTTCATCACAAATTAACACATCAGGCTCCACTGCAAGCGACCTTGCAATGCAGACACGTTGCCGTTGTCCTCCACTCAGTTCATGCGGATATTTGGATACCGAATCCTTCGGAAGTTCTGTTTGGTCAAGTAGAGATGATAATCTTTTATCTGGGTTTAATTCATTGGGATAAAACTCAACGACTTCGTTTAGCGTTTCGGAAACGGTCATTCTCGGGTTGAGAGAACTATATGGATCTTGAAAAATAATCTGAATCTTTTTCCTTAAATGATTCATCACGGAAGGTTGGTATTCTTCAGAATTGAACTCAAAAGATCCTCCAACCTTCGGAATTAAGCCAATAATAGATTTCCCAAGAGTGGATTTTCCGGAACCTGATTCGCCCACAACCGATAGAATTTCACCCGGATTTAAATCAAAATTGATTTCAAATAAAATTTGAGTCCATCCGCCTGTACCAAATAACGTTGTAGCAGACGAAGGATAATAAGCAGAAACATTTTTAAGTGACAACACAGATGACACGAAAACTAATCCCGACCGCTCATCATGGCTTGCTTACTCAGTTTATCAGCTACTGTATTTTTTTCTCGTGGAATATGTTCGGCAGTCCAAGAATCCAATTTTTTCAAAAATCCGTGCGCAGTGGAATGCAACACTTTCATGCGATCATTTTTTACCTTATAATCACCATTAATTTGGTTTATTACAAGCTGGCTATCTGCATATATTGCTAAAGTTGTAAGTTTTAATTCAACGGCAAGTTCTATGCCTCGAATTAAGGCGGAATATTCTGCTTCGTTGTTGGTTTTATCATCTAAATATTCCGAAAATGAATAAAGTTCTTCATCATTTCGATATAACACGCCGCCAATTCCTGATGTTTTTGAATGCAAATCCGCTGCACCATCTACATATAATTTGATGATTCCTGAATCTGTCATTTTTTCGTATAGATTGTTTAATACATCTGACGATCTGACTTTTGAATCAGACAGCAGATCGCGGATGGCGTTTATTTCGTCTTTATTTAGCTTCATCGGTGGGCGAGAAAATACTGATATTTTTTATATAAATTGAGTGATAAGGAAAATCGATCCAGATTTTTTCAACTTATAAAAAAAGGCAAGCTAAAAAAAACCTTTATTAAAAATGTATAGAAAAGTCGCCACTAACAGATCATAAAACGGCGGCGCATCCGGCCAGTAGTAATTCCAAATCACGATGTAAATAAGCCAGGGTATCATCAATAAATTTGGATTTATATTTTTTTTCATACCGATAAATTTTTAACGTTTTATCCACTATCCTATAAATGGATTAGTACCACTTTGTGCGGGGCATTCTTCCCAATAATAACACCAATTGCAAAGGATCATTGGTTTTGGCGGAAAATGATCTTCATTTTTAATGTTGAATTGAATTTCATTAATCCTATTTTTTACATTTTCTACCAAAAATGTTAGTTGCTTCTGTGTTCGTGCTGACCTTATTTCTTTATCATGCTGCAAAAAATGCCAAACTAGAGTCACAGATTTCACAGAGTCTTTTTGGCTTTCAAGAGCAATCTGATACAACGCAAGCTGTCCATCTTTGTCAGCGGCATTTTGGCTAAGCGCGCGTTTCCCGGTCTTGTAATCATGGATTTCATAATTCCCATTCCCATCATGATCAATGCGGTCGGCGATACCTTTTAATATATATTTATCAGAATCATCGAGCTTAAAAATAAATTCGACTTCATTTCCTTCCACAGGCTCCTCAAAAGGTTGGTATCTACGATAAAAAGTCGCAAGACATTTTTCGCCAAGACGATAATAAAATTCCGGTGAATTTTCTGTACGGACAATGGCAACACGTGCATGCCATTTCTCTTTCCACAATTCTTTGTATTTCGCTAAAACACTGTCAAAAAATACAATTTTCCCATCCAAAACTTCATTGTAGAGATATTCAAGAGCCTCATGGGCACGTTTCCCCATAAAAGCTTCAATCCCTTCGTCATCTTTATAGATTTTGTCTATGTAGCGAAATTTGAATTGAGCCGGACATTTTTTATATGACTCAAGACTGCTATAAGAAAATCGTTTAATCAAATCGTTCATTTAAACCTCATTTGTCAGTATTTAATGCTAGACCGTAAAGTTTCTATTATAAGTAAGGAAACTAGTTTTCATGATGAAATTTTTGATTCTTTGCGTGGATAAAATTTTAATTCTAATTTATTTTAATATTGACGCATAAACGGAGTTGTTAATCTAAAATCGCCAAATCCTGTATCATCCACAAAAACAAAAGATCGGTTGATACGATAATAATGCCATGTACGCCGTGCATATCCTTTACTGGGCTGATCATAGCGTTCTACTTCATCCGGAGGACCAAACATAATGTAAATCATTCCCATATCTGTCTTCCATCCGGGCTGGAAAGATTCAAAATTTTGTTTGGCGTATGCAACTCGCATATAATACTCATCCATTAATTCATTTTTCGAAGTTTCCGGTGTTGGATCGCGGTCTGCCCAAAAAGATAAAAATAACTGTTCTCGCTCATGCCGGTTGGCATCTTTTAGCAATTTGCGTTCATCACTTTCCAAGATGTAACGCATTTGTTCCATGGCTTCATCCACATTGGTAATTGTGCGTGAAATTCCCGGTCTTTTCATCATGATGGGTTTTCTTTGACTAGCGGACTTTTTCCCTTGGGTAATTTCCCCAGCAATAAACATTTTAATGGAACTAAACTCGTCTCGCGGCACAATGATTCTCTCAGAAAATATTCCTGAGTCAGACATGTGATCGACGCTATAAGTCCAATCATCCACTTTTTTGGTTTCAGAAATTGCCGATTTGATCTTAAATGTGCCTGGGTTGACTTTCCCGGAAAAAAGAATGGTAAGCGTATTTTTTCCCACATCCAAACGAGACCCTGAAATTGGAAATTCATTTTTTCCGAATCCCCATTCACCCTCTTTTTCTTCCAGTAAAACCGGATAAAGAAGAAATACAGGTTCGCCTAATTTTATTAATTCAATGGATTCTTTTTTCACGCCAGCTTTCCGTGTATCATTATCCAGCACATTTCCTATTACGGTGTACGATCCTTTGCCGACTGTGAATTCGGTTGTTAAGTATTGAACCATTTCACGGGAAGTGGTTTCGATATAGTTGTTTACATGAATATTCTTTTGCCAAGATTTTTTGCCAACTTGAATCCCATCATTATTCACCAAACTGATTGTGGCTTCAAATGCCGCACTAAACCCATTTTCTGATTTTAAGAATTGAAGCGCTGTACTTGGCACATCTAATCGAGCAACAACCCGAACAGAATCCGCCGATTGCATTTCGGTAAACCCATTGAGCTGAAATTGATGAATCGCGCTCGATCCTTTTTTCGATCTATCAATACGCTGCGCATCCAGATTTCCATCCTGAAAACACACAACAATCATGAGTAGAATAATTTGAATTCGTAACATTAAAGGTCTTTTTTCCATCGGAACATTATTAAGCCTTCGGAAGTTCCGAGCCATAAAAGGTTCTTGTCAATATACAAATCATTTACTTGACCAATAAATGGGTAATTGTACATTCGGAAGAAATCATTATTTGTATCCACTCGAAATATTCCATTATCAGTTCCAATAAATAAATGCTGTTTTGTTCCTGCTAAACTTTTGGGAATTGATCCGCCATATTTTGACGGTTCCGATAATACCGACCATTTTTGTGTTTGCAAGTCAAGTCCGATAATACCGAAAGATGTCGCCGCCGCAAGCGTGTTGCCATAATGCGCAAGTGCCGTGAATTGGAATAAACCGATCTCCCTTTCTGCAATAGCTGAAATTTGTCCAACATTTCTAAAGTTTGTTAGAGAATTTTCTTGGGAAGAATAAACCATTAATTGGTATTCAGTTGCGATCCAAAGGTCGCCTTCTACCTCAATCAGATCATAAATAAAGACACCTTTAAGCTTGTCCCCAAGTTCAGTATTTTTCAGGCGTTTAGTTTCTTTCGAAATTCCAGAAATTCCTCTTGAAGTTGCGACCCAAACAATTTCATCTATTGCTACCATCGCCCGGACTCGTCCCATCGGGAATCCTCTTTCGGAACCATAAAATCGCCAATAATCTTTCTTTTTATTGTAAATCATTACGCCATCCATTGAGCCGAACCAAACTTCGTTATCAATTTCAAGAATTTCATATACGGGTAAATTATCCATATTTAGCGTGAGGTCAAATTCAACCGGATGAAATACATGGCGCTTTGGGAAAAATTGGGTAATTCCTTTTGACTCTTTACTCCATCGTCCGCCAATCCACAACCCATTTTTACCAAACAAAGACATAACATCTGAATTTGCAAGCCCGGATTGAATTGGCGTAAGAGCTTTCATTTGCGTACCACCAAGAAAAATCATTCCATCAGAACATCCAATCCAAATATCTTTGAATTTCCCGGTATGAGCCGTTCGAATAAATGCACGCTTTCCTTTGGGAGAAAGAAATCCATCTTGAACATAAAGCCATCCATCTAACACAGAATATGATTCTAGTATATTTGTAGGAATATCCATTGCCGAAAGTCGTCCGCTGCTCCAATCAATATCATCAATATCAGGTGAGGAAAACATCCCAAGCATAATGCCAGAAGAACGGTCTAATTTTATGAAAAGCGATCCAGAACGAACCCACAGCGATTCCTTCGATGATCCGATTTGTTCAATACGGGTATTTCGGTTTAATCCAATATCAACCAGCGAAACCCGATGCCAATCACCTTCATGATTAAAACTATACTCTAACGACTGATTGGTCGCTGCCCAAAGGATACCGGTATCTCGGTCAAAATGAATGGCAGTTATGGTATTACTTGCCAACCCTTGTGCGCGTGTAATCGGTTCTTCAAATCGTTTTCCATAGTTTTGATAACGAAGAATTCCACCATTTTCTGTTCCGAAATAGACATACGTAAATCCTTCAGAAATAGATGTGATATCACCATTTTGGCGATATTGAACCCAATCCATCGTCCCAAACCGTGGATTGGGCTGAGCGGTTATATTTGAAAATCCCCCGAATAAAACTGAGGTATAAATAAAGATGCGGGAAAAATTAATCAGAATTGTGGTGAGTATAAATGTCTGACAACATAGCTTCAGTAATAGGAACAACCCCAATTTCCTCACACACTCTTCCGGCAGCTAAATTGGCAATATTCGCAGATTCTTCCGGAGTGGCACCGGATACGTCTGCAAGTGTAAAAACCGAAATAACTGTATCGCCTGCACCCGAAACATCATGCACTTTGCGAGCTTGGGTCGGGATGGTTTGCATTCCATCTTTTGTAAAGAGAGTGGAACCTTTTTCGCTACGCGTTACCATCACAATGTCAGCGTCCAATTTTTCTCGAAGATTTTGCCCATACGTCTCAAATTGGTTTGGCGAATAACCGGCGGATAACGCAGATTCAAACTCATTGAGATTTGGCTTGAAATACCGCACATGTCTGAAATTGAGAAAATTGTCCTTTTTGGGATCAACATAAATTGGGATTTTAGCTTTCCCCAAACTTTCAAGAATACGTTTCAATGAATCGTGACCAAAAAATCCCTTATTATAATCCTGAAGAATAACTCCATCTAAACCTGACAAGTGAGATTCGACAGCTTCTACAACCGAATTTTCTACCTCATCGCTGAGGACCCATGTCACTTCTCTATCGGTGCGAACCACTTGGTGTCCTTGAGAAATGACCCGAGCTTTAACAGTTGTAGGGCGGTCAGCATCTCGGACAATTCCATCTGTATTAATTCCAGTATCCGATAATAAATCTTTAAGCACCAACCCTTCAGAATCTTCTCCAACAACGCCCACTACCGAAACATCAACACCCAACGAAGCAAGGTTCAATGCTACATTGGCTGCCCCTCCCGGATTATTTTCTACAGAAGTTACATGGACAATGGGAACCGGCGCTTCGGGAGAAATCCTTTCTGAAGTTCCCCACATGTATGTATCCATCATCAAATCGCCAACCACAAGAATTTTCTTGCTAGAAAATTGACCGGTTATTTCTACAAAGCGTTTCTGTTTCATTTTTATATTTATTCTTCTGAAATGGGTGTTTCTTGAGGAAGAATCAAAGAAAGAACTATATATAGAATGATGCCGATTCCTGCGCTTAATAATGTACCAAAAACCCACAAGAAACGAATTAAAGTTGGGTCAATCACCAATGTTTCACCTATTCCTCCGCATACACCTGCAATTTGCTTATTGTCTAAAGAGAGATGAAGTGGGTAAGTGGACTTAACATCAAAAATCCCAGATAAATCGCTTTTCTTGGTTACAATCATGTAAATGCCCAATGCTATTACAAACAGGCCAAGAAAAATATTCAATCCTGAACTCCAGAATTTACTCCATGCCAGACCAACAATATCACTGTGCTGAATCAATAACACGATTCCTAACACGATGAGCAATAATCCCCAAATAGGTTGTAATTGATGATCTTTTTTGGTGGGAGGCGTTTCACCTTTGACCTCAAATTCTTGAGGAAGGATGAATAAAGCAACGATGTAAGCAAGAATTCCTGATCCGCCGAACAATGTAACCAGTATCCAAATAATCCTTACTAACGCAGGATCTACTTTGAAATATTCCGCAAGTCCTCCACACACACCGGCAAGCACGCGATCTGTCTGAGATCTATATATTTTTTTGATAGGATTCATTGATTGATTTTATCTTCAAACTACCTGAGTTTAATTCTCATTGCTGATATTCAAAACATGAACTTTTATCATCTTCGATTTGATTTTTTGTAGGGTTTTCCACGCTGTTGCTTCTTTGTTCCAGATCGGATTTTAGAAACATGACCTTTATCAAGATAAATCATAACCGAAACAAATTGACGTAAAAAATGATCAGATTGGGATGCAAGAATAATGGTTGTCCCCAAATTCTGACCCATATTTTTGATATTTTTCCTATAATCAGATTCCTGTTCCGTTGTCATATAAATACCATAGTCATCCATAATTAGCACTCTTGGATCGCTTTCAACCGCCAATATGGAGGCCAAAACTGCCCGCTCGCCGTGGGTCATGTTTCCCAATCTAGTTGTCCAAAGTTGCCCAAATCTACTTTTTAAGAAATGCTTTTTGTGAATTTCATTTACCTTTTCTGGGAATGTATTTCGGACGATAGATTCTCCGGTACCATTTCCATTCAGACGGTTCCCCCCGACGATTTTAATATCAGGGTTTTGAATCGGTTTCCCCAACCAATTGGATTGAAACGGTTTATTATCGTACAATACGGTTCCGGCTGAAGGTTTCTCTATTCCGGATATTACATTCAGGAAGGATGATTTGCCACTACCGGCAGGTCCTGCAAGTCCATAAATAATCCCTTTATGAAATTCCAGCTTTTTTATATTGAGGATTTTTCTTCCTCCGCGTTCTAAAGACAAACCTTCTGCCTGTAAAATAAGCGATGCTCTTTGGTTCATACTTTACTCCATTCAGATTGTAAAGCTCAGAACCGGGATAAAGTTAATTTTGTGCTTCTAGGTACTTTTCTGTGTCAATGGCAGCCATACAACCTAATCCGGCTGCTGTAATTGCCTGCCGGTAAACATGATCTGTTACGTCACCGCAAGCGAAAACACCTTTTACCGATGTAGCAGTGGACCCATTCTGGGTCACAATGTATCCAACATCGTCTAAATCGACCTGTCCTTTGAATACACCGGAATTTGGATTATGCCCAATTGCCATAAAAATTCCATCACAAGATTCTTCTCTAGTGTCGCTCGTATTTGTGTCTTCAAGCGTCAGACCTGTTACACCGGTTTCTTCAGTACCATGGATTTCCTTAATGGTTGAATTCCATGCAACCTTAATCTTGGGATTATTGAGAGCCCGCTCCTGCATAATTTTCGAGGCACGGAGTTCATCCCTTCGATGAACAATAATGACTTCGGACGCAAATTTGGTTAAAAATATAGCTTCTTCCATAGCAGAGTCTCCTCCTCCAACCATGTATACTTTTTTATCTTTATAAAAGAAGCCATCACAGGTTGCACAGGCAGATACCCCATGCCCCATGAGTTTTGTTTCCGATTCAAGTCCCAGCAATTTCGCAGAGGCTCCTGTGGCAATAATAACAGAATTGGATGCGTATTCTTCTTCTCCAACCCATACTTTAAATGGGTGGGATGAAAAGTCCACTTTAGTTACCGATTTAAAATAACATTCAGATCCAAATCGTTTGGCTTGATCACGGAATAAATCCATAAGATCCGGCCCCATTATGCCATCCGGGAACCCCGGATAATTTTCCACATCAGTGGTGATGGTTAACTGACCACCCGGCTGGTTTCCCTCAAATACAAGAGGATTCAGATTTGCCCGCGCGGCATAAATAGCTGCTGTAAGCCCCGCAGGTCCTGAACCAATGATAATAACTTCCCGATTCATTGCTTATGTTAAATCAGATAGACTGATCTAACAGTTGTGTGATATTAGTTTTTGGAACAGCTCCAATGACCTGGTTGGCAACTTTTCCATCTTTGAAAATGAGCAGTGTTGGGATACTTCTCACCCCGAACTGCAGTGATAATTCCTGATTTTCGTCAACGTTTACTTTTCCAACTTTGACTTTACCTTCATATTCAGTGGCAATTTCTTCAACAACCGGTGCAATTGCCTTACAAGGACCGCACCATTCTGCCCAGAAATCAACCAATACAGGAACCTCTGATTGTACTACTTCTACATCAAAATTATCTTTTTTTAATTCAGCAACATTGTCTGCCATAGTTCTTTCTCCAATTTGAGTTAAAAATAAGGAATCGAGTTTACATGAAATCTAAACACTGTAAAACATCAAAATTCAATTTTGTCTATATGGACAAAATTTTAAGCTCTTGCCCACCGCCAAATTTCTTTTAATGATATTTTTTTTCCGTACATTAAAACGGTTGTATGGAAGATTTTTCCAGCAAGCCGGATCGTCAGATAAATACATACAATCAGAAGACTTAAGGTAGATATAATTTCAAAGGTTGTTGCTTCGCCTGTTGTTACTCTCAGAATCATCATAAAGGGTGTTATTGGCGGAATGAAGGATAATATCTTGGTAATCGGCGCTCCGGGATTATTAATGAAATAAATTGCGCCTATCATAGGAACCATCGCCACAATGGATATTAATCCCATAGACTGCTGCGCTTCCTGCTCGGAATCGAACAAAGTTCCCATCGTTGCATAAATTGCGGCGTAAAAGAAAAATCCCGCAAGAAAAAATGCGATAATAATTGGCAGAGTATCATACGGAAGATTTGGAAGTTCAAAATAAGTTCCCATCCCCGCGCCAACTGCAATATAAAATGTGACTTGCGTCACTGCTAATAAACAAAGTCCCAAAATTTTTCCTGCCATCAATTGCCGCGGTGTAACAGTGGACAATAGGATTTCCATCATTCTACTTGTGCGTTCTTCAATGACACTACGAAGCAATAATTGACCATTTATAAAAATAACCATGGTGAGTAAAAACATAAAAAAGAATGGTATGAGAAATCCTGTTATTTTATCCCCTTTTTCTATGCCTCCATCTTCATCAACTTCAAAAAGATCTAGATGAACCCTCCGACTCAATTCATTTACTAAACTGGGATTGATATTTTCATCAATCATCCGTTGGGTTACAACCGTTCTGCTGAGGGTTCCACGAATACCGGATTGGATTTTCATATTGCTCAGGTTTCGGGCATAAAAGGTCGGCACTTCGTCAAGCATAATTCCCTCAGGGATCACTATAAAAGCAGAAATTTCTTCATCCAGCAAAGCAGCTAATGCATCCGTTTCTTGTTGAAACTGAGTCGGATTAAACATGGATGATCCGTCTTCCAATTTTATTTCTGTTTCAAGCCGATCCAGATAATCACCGCCGATGCCTGAATAATCGACAATGCCGATATGATAGGATTCCGTGCCTTCCTTGTCTGCAAGATAGCCGCTTAAAAACCCAGATCCTACCATGAGAATCGGGAATAAAATCGTTGTTAAAATAAAGATCTTCGACCGTACCCTTATCATGTATTCCCAAGCTATTATTTGAAAAACTTTATTCATGAGGAAGCTCTGACTTCTTCTATGAAAATTTGTTCTAAACTAGGTTTGTCTATTTGAAATGATTCAATATCTACCTTTGGATTTAGCCATTTTAAGAATTCCCGTGGAGGTTTTTTTAAAACACCTTTAAGCGAGGCACCAATCACTTTTGGATCATCCATAAAGTCAGATAATCCAGCCCCGTTCAAATCACCTCTAAATTGAACTTCTACGGCATCTTTCGAATGTTTTGTTCGTACATCCTCGAGCGATCCATTAATTAACACTTTCCCTCGATTGATTAGACAAATATTAGTACATAACCGTTCCACCTGTTCCATTTGATGTGTTGAAAAAATAAATGTTACACCTTCCTGTTTCTGTTCTTCAATAATATCCTTAAGTAGTAACTGGTTTAAAGGATCCAATCCTGTAAACGGTTCATCTAAAATTACAAATTTTGGCTTCTGAATTAATGCCATTATAAATTGGACTTTCTGCTGATTCCCTTTTGATAATTCCTGAATTTTTCGATGTGTATTTTGAGCTAAATCAAACCGTTTCAGCCACGCCATGGTATCTTGTTTTAATTGGTCTTTCGGAACACCTTTTAAGCTTCCTAAATACATGAGTGTTTCTAAAAGTTTTTGGTTTGGATACAAGCCTCGCTCCTCAGGGAGATAGCCCAATAATTTTCTGGAAACTTCTAACATGGGCGTTCCATCTAAATGAATGGTACCTGAGTCTGGCTCAATAATGCTCATTAACATTCGGATAATGGTTGTCTTCCCAGCACCGTTCGGACCAAGCAAACCAAAAATATCGCCAGTCTCAACGGAAAAACTGACATGATCCACAGCTGTTACTTTGTCGTATTGTTTATGGATGTTTTGTATTTTAATCATTCAATTTCGTTCCGAATAGGTTTTCCATCTACTTTTTCAGGAAATGGGATGTTTAGAATTCGTGCAATAGTTGGCGCAATGTTGACGGAAATTTGTCGTTTATCATATTCTTCTGACTGAAAAGATTGCGATGAAAATACCAAAGGCACGTGCGTATCATATTCATACGGCGTTCCGTGCGTTGTTCCGATTTCTTTCCAGAGAAGATAGTGCTCTTTTTCCAGAATCATCAAATCAGGACTTAATTCAGGATGAATCATATTCCGAAACATCCTTTGCTCTGATTCTGAGAGTCCGCTGGATTCAAGCGCACGTAAATCAACAACACCACGGATACCTTCAATATCCTTAAATGCGTTTCTGAAGATTTCAACAACAATGTTTCTATCTATGCCAAGATTATCCAGATCGTTCTGAAAAAAATACACTGTCTGCCCATAAATATGTAAAAAATCAAATGGACCGTATTTTTTCCGAATCTCTTCCTTTGCATTGTCAATACCAGCAAGAATCGTAGATCTGTTGATGCGTCCAGCTTCAATTCCGCTTAAAGAAGCATATTCAGGAATGGTTGCAGCACCGTGGTCAGAAGTCAACACAAATAAGATATTTTCTAATCCAACTTTCATATCTAAAACCGATATAAAACGGCCAAGATATTTATCAAGTTTAAGAAACACATCTGCTATTTCTTGAGAATAAGGCCCATAATCATGACCCATATAATCTGGAGATGAGAGTCCAATAGCCAACAAATCCACTACCGAATCCTGACCTAAATCCTCATGTTCAAAAATCGTCAGTGCTAAATCTAAAGTTGTTCTCCCAAACCAGGGGCGTCCCGGCATATCAATAAATAATTTTTCTGTTGAAATATCATCATCAAACCCTATTGGAAACACTGGAGAATAAGGCTCGGAATGATACGAATCCAATTCCCCTTCAAAAAAATCCAGGCGTGCAATATCTAAATACACAGACGGTTCCAATTCGCGAATCCAGACAGAATCTTTATACGTTTCCAAATGAAGTTTTCTATTAAATTTCCGAAGCCAAGTTGGAATTCGATTCGCATAGTAGGATGTTGTTATAAATTGACCTTTGCTGTTGTACCATGTTGCTAAATCGGGGTTTTTCCCACCTAGAAAAATGGCAGCTCTATCCTTTCCTCCAATAGAAAATACCTTTGTTTTAGGATTGGCATCTTTCATCCAATCACCGAGTGCAGTTGCGTTTACCAATCTATAAGATCTTGGTTTCCCTTCATAAGCGATTGGTTTTGCTTCAAGATCTTCAACACAGTTCACCCGTTTTTCCCGAATTCGATCGTACCAGCGATTCCCGATAATTCCACCCGTTCCCGGATGCATTCCTGATCCGAGAGTGAAATAGCCGGTACCTGTTACCGTGTATGCGTGATCATGGTGCGTATTTGAATATAAATGTCCATGATCCAGCAACCAGCGAAATCCCCCGGTAAAATATGGATTGAGCCTTTCCAAAATATGATATGGAAATTGATCAATCGCAATATACACCACTAGACGAGGATTTGCAACTCCTACAGTAAAAACAATGGCCGCCATCGGAAGCCATTTTCTAAATATCATACTATAATCCTTAAAAATCTTCTTTTCCCCACTTTAATAACCACTGATTTCTCGGGTTTCAAACTGTCTTGGATATCCGCAATGGGGATGCCGTCTATTTTAACTGCATTTTGATTAATCATTCGGCGCGCTTCTCCTTTGCTCGTAACCAATTCGGCATTAAAAATAATTTCAACGACTTTTTCTTCCTTTTTCAATTTGTATTCATCAATATTGTCCGGTGCAACTTTTCTGACAACAACTTTGTCAAAATGCTGTTCAGCTTTTTCAGCAGCTTCTTCAGAGTAATATAATGCTACAATTCGTCGGGCTAAATCTCGCTTTATGTCTCGAGGATTTTGGGAAATATCGTTTAATTTTTCTTTTACGTCACTTACCACTTCGATGGACGCATCGGCGGCAAGTATGAAATATTTTTCAATTAAATTATCAGGAATTGACATCGTTTTTCCGTACATATTTTCAGCCGAATCGGTTAATGCAATGTGATTCCCATAAGATTTTGACATTTTTTCTACTCCATCTGTTCCTTCGAGCAATGGAGTCGTAATAATAACTTGCGCTTTTTGTCCGTGCCTTTCTTGGAGGTCTCGCCCAACCAACAAGTTAAATGTCTGATCAGTTCCACCGAGTTCTACATCTGCTTCCAAATGAACCGAATCCATTCCTTGCGCCAGCGGATACAAAAATTCATGGATTGAAATGGGTGTTTTTGAGTCAAATCGTTTCGTGAAATCATCACGCTCAAGCATCCGCGCGACAGTGTATTTACTAGCAACATCAATCACATCACTAAAATTCATTGCATTAAGCCATTCTGAATTATATACAATGTTAATCTTGGTTATATCAAGTATAACCTTAGCTTGATCAACAAATGATTTTGCGTTGGATTTTGCTTCTTGCAATGTGAGCTGTGGACGAGTTTTATTCCTACCGGAAGGATCGCCGATCATGGCGGTAAAATCGCCAATTACTAGAATTGCGTCATGCCCAAGATCTTGAAAATGTCTAAGTTTTCGTAATACTACTCCATGACCAATATGTAAATCCGGTCGACTTGGATCGCATCCGAGTTTTATTATTAATGGACGATTTTCTTTAAGTTTAGAAACCAATTCCTTTTCGGGAATAATGTCTTCAACTCCGTGTTGAATGATTGCTAACTGTTCTTTAATTGGTAAAAATGTCATTTGTATTGTTCCTTGATTTCTTTATCAGTTTCACGACGGATATCTAATTCTTTTTTTGCTGCCTTTTTGTCGTAATGTTTTTTTCCTTTTGCTAACCCAATTTGCACTTTTGCCCATCCCCGAGAATTAAAATACATTTTCAGTGGAACGGCAGTCCTGCCTTTGATATCCAATTGTTTTTGAATGCTATTAATTTCCTTAGCATGTAATAAAAGTTTTCGACTTCGAATAGGATCATGAGAAACATACCCTTGATGGGAATACGGACTGAAATGCGCACCCACAAGAAAGACCTCACCCCTACGAATGTGAATGTACGATTCCTGAAGGTTTGCACGTCCTTCTCTCAAGCTTTTCACTTCGGTACCAAGTAATTCGACTCCGGCATCAAATGTTTCAAGAATATGATATTCGTGACGTGCTTTCCTATTTGTAACAACAATGTTTGTTTCCATAATCAAAAATAATGATCGAAAAATTAGCCTTAAACTAAAGGTCGGTACAAGTTTATTCCTTGAAATCTGTGGAGCGTTACAACTAAAATCCGCAATGTAAAATTTGCCCGGGTGGTGAAATTGGTAGACACGCACGGTTCAGGTCCGTGTGCTCTAACAGGCATGCTGGTTCGAGTCCAGTCTCGGGCACTTTTTAATAAAATGAATATTCTATTACTAGAATCCTATTTTACCGGTTCACATAAACAATGGGCTGAAGGATACGCAAAAAATAGTCGGCATGATGTCCGGATAATTTGTTTAAAAGGACAATTTTGGAAATGGCGAATGCACGGAGGTGCTGTCACTTTAGCACGAGAATTCAACAACATGAATTGGCGTCCGGATATAATTCTTGCGACAGATATGTTGGATTTGACCACATTCCTTTCCCTTACAAAAAATAATTCTCATGGAATTCGCACAGCTATGTATTTCCATGAAAACCAAATTTCGTATCCGTGGTCATCTACAGATCGGGATATTCTAAATAAGCGTGATACCCATTATGGATTTATCAATTATACTTCTGCACTCGCTGCGGATACTGTTTTTTTTAATTCTGAATTCCACATGGATTCTTTCCTCAAAGCACTTCCACCTTTCCTTCGCCAATTCCCTGATCATCAAGAATTGGAATCAGTAGATTTTATTCGCGATAAAAGCCAATTGCTCTACTTAGGGTTGGATTTACAAAAATTTGATGCACAAAAAATAAATCACGAGAAAACTCCGATTATCCTTTGGAATCACCGCTGGGAATATGATAAAAACCCGGACACTTTTTTCTCGGTTTTAAAAAAAGTGAACAAAAGCGGAATTGATTTTAAACTGGCTGTTTTAGGCGAGAATTTTAGTCAATTTCCTGAAACTTTTTCTGAAGCAGAAAAAACGTTTCAACAACACATTGTACAATGGGGTTATTCTGCTTCCTTTCCCGATTATGCTCAATGGCTCTGGAAGGCAGATATTATCCCCGTTACATCCAATCAAGAATTTTTTGGGGGAAGCGTGATGGAGGCTATGTATTGCAATACGTGGCCAATTTTACCCAATAGACTGACGTATCCGGAATTACTTCCACCTGATCTGCATCATGGACATTTATATGAGAATGAAAATGATTTATGTGAGAAAATAATAGATGCGATTCAAAATATCAAACAGGTCAGATCTACCTATTTTCACAAAATCGCAAAACCTTTTGATTGGGAAAGCATGGCGCCCAAATACGACGACGCCATGGAAAATATATGAGTTTTAAGTATAAAGTTTTGGAATCTAAAGCGTCAACGAAAAAGCATTCACTAAAATCCCTGGGCAAATGGTTCCACCAATTTCTCTTCCGTTATATGTTTCAATTTCTGGAATTATTTTTACTTCATCCCCAACTGCTTCCAATTCCGTCCCAAAATACCGATAAATTGTGTCGTCAAAACGCATAGTCTCTATGGGTGCAACCAATTCACCATTTTCTACTTTAAAACACGCATAACGCGTCAATCCGGTTACACGTCCGCCGGCATTATCGCTCCAATTTAAATAATGGATATTTGATAAAAATAAGCCGTCCCCGATGGCATCAACCACCGAATCTGAATTTAAATCCCCGGTATTCATTTTAGGAGCTCGCAGATATTCACCTGATTCAGCAAAATTTGATACTACACCAAATTCAGAAGCCGTTCGTGAACTCACCAACCCATTGATTAATTCCCCATTTTTAATCAGAGGCAAATTGGGGTTAGCAATTTCTCCAAGATTATTGAATTTTGGTACAAGTCCAGAAGTAAAATCTTCGTCCAATGAAAAATGTGGTGAAAGTTTAACACCATCATAACGCATTTTTCCAAAACTGCTCGACCGACGTTGAATTGCACCTTCGCTGATTCCGTACCAAGAAAACATCCCCAAAAAATCAGAAACGGCTTCCGGTTCAAACCAGGTTCTATAATCCCCGGGGGTTACTTTAACCGGTTTCCGATCCATTAATGTGAGTTTGCGTACACTATTCGCTATATTTTTTTCGTACTCATCTTGGTTCCAATCCTGTCCTGAAAAAGTTCCTTTGACCATTTGGTGATTTGGGGTAACTAACGAATAATCTAAGGAAAATGAATCCGTTTCAAACCAATGAAATTGTCCAAGCGAATTGGCATTACCGCGATAAATTTTTCCACTCGCCCAAATACCAACTAGATCAGCATCGGCCATTGCAGGTATTAAAGCACCAACTGCATCGTCGATGTGCAATCCATTCGCAGTTTGAATTTCATCACTCGAAGGCGACCCTTTCGGAATTACGATAAAAGGATCTTCGGGCAGTTGGACGATTTCCTCCCTCAAATTACCTAATATTTCCAAAGATTGGGCTTCGTCAAATTCTGAGTGGCCAGACAAAGTGATTCCTCCTGAAACGGTTCGCCCATTATGAATCATTTTCAGCCCTAAATCAAAATCATGAACAAGACCAGTTTGGCGAATTTTTGCTTTGCTGAGTCGAATGAACTGACTGTTCTCTCCACTCAAAGAAACGGACAAAATTTCGCCTTCTTTCAGGGAATCAAATAACGTACTTGAAATCGATTTAAATAATTGCTTCATGATTAAGCACCTCCAAAAACTTGAATATTCTCAAATAAACATAAAGGTGAGGCATGCCCCACCCGAATGATTTGACTCGGCTCCCCTTTGCCACAATTCGGCGTCCCATAAATGCCAAATGTGTCCTTATTTCCTACCATTTTTAAACTATTCCAAAAAGGATTGCTGATACCACGGTAATTTGGGTTTTTAATCGTTTTTGTCAATTTCCCGTTCTCAATCAATTTGCCATATTCACATCCAAATTGAAATTTGTTTCTATAATCATCAATAGACCAAGATCGATTACTTTCCATGTAAACACCTTTTTCAACAGAAGCGATAATTTCATCTCGAGTGGCATCGCCAGGTTCTAGATTCAAATTTGCCATTCGATCAATGGGGGAACGATTCCAATTGCTGGCTCTAAAATTAGCGACCCCTTTTATACCCGAGCGAATTTGACTTTCCATGCCACCTAACCCACGCAATAATGTTCCATCTTTAATGATAAACTCACGTTCCGCCTTCAATCCGCCATCGTCAAACCCATACGATGCAAACTCGCCAGATACGGTAGGATCAAAGGTTATATTCATGAGATTTGACCCATATTGCAAGTTTCCGAAATCTTCTAACTTCACAAAGCTCCATCCTGCGAAATTCCGTTCATCTCCAAGAATTCGATCAATTTCGAGCGCGTGCCCAACACTTTCATGAATTTGTAACATCATTTGGTCGGGTGCCAAAATAATATCCATCTCACCTGTTGGACATTCTACTGCATCCAATAATTCGATGGCTTCTTCGCCGATTTGAACCGCCCGACTGACTAAATCAAGGGAATCAAAATATTCAAACCCAATTTGTTTACAATTTCCACGCATCCCACCAAAAGTTCGTGTTTGCTGATTGGTTCCCTCTGAAGCTGTGGCTGACATATCGGTCTCAAGCAAAAGGAAATTTTGCGTAATATCACTCCCATTTGTGCTTACAAATTTGAAATGTGTTTCTATCACCTGAACCAGCGAACTTGCACTAACAATTTTATCCGATACTTTTAAAGCTGAATTCATATTGAGAAGCATTTCATTTAGTTGCCCAGGCGATATAGCATCGCTATTTTTTGCGAACGGCGATTGATATTTTCCTTGATATGCCGGACGAACTTCTTCTGTAAAAGAAACCAAACCGAATTTCGATGCCAATTTTGCTTGTGTGTAAGCATTTTTAGCAGCGTCTGAAATGCCTTCGGCGGTAATATCTGAAGTTCCATAATAACCGAATTGTCCCTCAATCAAAACTTCAACCATTACGCCATGTGTTGCATACGATCCATTTGCAACAGGAACGCCATCACGGATCATTCGTGGAGTTACTTTTTCGTAAACCTCACGTAGTCCGATCCAATCAGCCGAAACTTGGACCTCGTTTAATAATTGGTTTAAATCAATTTCTTTTCTAGTCATTTTTCCGCTTTCTCATTAATTAAATAATTTTGGGTTGTTCTTTAAGGCATATGTCACTTTCACAAATGCATCTATAATATCTTGGGTATCTTTTTCTGACCCTAATAGATGATGCTGCTTTAGCCAAACCGCTTGCTCATCTGCAATCATTTCGGTAACAGGCATCGTTAACGATTTGTAATCTTTATCTTTAAGCCAAGGATATTCATCAGAATTTGTAATAAATAATTTTTCTCGATACAACGGTGAATATCCCATATAGGTATAGACGCCTTCTGCCTGCATTGCTTTGAAAAAAGTCTCTCTCGAAATGTTATTAAAAGCAGATGTATCGTATTTGGTAATATAAAGATGGTGCGCTTGGCGAGTTGTCCCAGAATACGATTCCACAGGAGTAATGCCATCTATTTGTTTCAAAGCTTCATCTAGCTTAGTCTTATTTCGGTCTCGGATTTCCATATCATTATGAATGGATTTAAGCTGCGGAAAAAGCATACTTGCCGCCATTGCATTCAGTCGGAAATTTCCGCCAAGATGAGAATGTTCGTACCATTCACCACCTTTGACCCGACCGCAATTATGGTAGGAAAAACACGCATCCATAAATTGATCGTCATTAGAAATGATAGCGCCACCTTCGCCGGAAGTCATATTTTTTGAGGTCTGAAAACTAAAAATTCCTCCCAAACCCAAAGCACCTACTTTTTTTCTATTCCATTCTGCACCATGCGCTTGTGCTGCGTCTTCGATAATTGGAATTCCATGTTTTTTCCCAATAGCAAGAATCGAATCCATATCAGCAGGATTTCCTGCAATATGGACCGGCATAATCGCTTTGGTTTTATCCGTAATTGCTTCCTCAACTTTATCCGGATCCATATTGAATGTTTTGGGATCTATGTCAGCGAAAACAGGCACAGCATTTGCCATGAGCACTGCTGACGCAGTTGCAATGAAAGTGTAAGGCGGAATAATGACCTCGTCGCCTGCTTTAACACCGGCCGCTTTAAGCGAAACCCAAAGTGCTGTTGTGCCGGAACTTGTGCTTATACAATATTTGGCATCCTGAAATTCTGCAAATCCGGATTCAAATTCCGTAATAATTGCACTGCCAACACCCCAACCTTCAGAATCAAAAGTCTTCATCAAACTTTCACGCAGTTCTTTCGTTGATCTCGGCCAATCAGGAAACGGCTCGGTGCGGATAGGGTTACCGCCGAATAATGCTAAATCACTCATATACCACCTTATTAATTCTATCAAAATTACATGAATTCAATTCAATCTCACCTAAATATTTTCTCTTTTTTAACGCAAATTGATGCATAAAGTAAATCGTTTCGAGAAAACTATTTTCAACGGCTCGAAATCAATTTAAATGAGTTGAAGAAAATCAGATTTGCCAAAACTGCAGAAGTGTGGCAAAGAAATAAATCTACGTCTGCCAATTATTCAAACCTTCTGCCAAAACCGAATGAAGAATTAGTTTGGTACACATTTTGTCCAATTCAGAAGTGAAAAGTTTCAAAAACACATAAACGAAAGGAAATAAACATGAAACTCATAAAATGGACTCCTCAGCAATCAACATTTGGCAATTTCGACAGAATGTTAAATGATGTTTTTGGTGATGGATGGAACCTTCCGCAGCAAAATGTAAATCGATCAGCGTGGACACCTGCATTGGATGTTTCGGAAACAGACAACGCATATCTTCTTACTGCGGATTTGCCCGGATTGTCTAAGAAGGAAGTCAAGATCCAGATTAAAGATGATCTACTGATTCTGACAGGTGAACGGCAGGAAGAAACGGATAATTCTAATGAAAATTATCACAGACGTGAACGTCAATTCGGTTCATTCGAACGATCTTTCCACTTGCCAGAAGATGTAATGGAAGATAAAATAACCGCCAAATTTAAAAATGGCCAGTTGATGGTTTCACTTCCAAAGGCTGAAGTCGTTCAACTAAAGGGTAGAGAAATCAAAATCTCGTAATTTGCATATTGCCGGACCAAAGAAAAAGGGCTCAAAAATGAGCCCTTTTTTATTATCAAGATATGTATGAAATAAAAACTATTAACTTATTTGAGCACCGCCGTCCACGTTGATGGTTTCGCCATTAATATAGGAAGACAGATCGCTAGCGAGAAAGCAATATAATTGTGCCACTTCTTTGGGTTCGCCCCATCTTCCGAGCGGAATATTTTCAGATAGCATCTCTATTACATTTTCCGGTATTCCCGCTGTCATATCAGTCTTAATAAATCCCGGCGCAATAGCGTTCACTCGAATTCCATCTCGAGCCAATTCTCTTGCCCACACCTTGGTCATTCCAATCACACCTGCTTTAGACGCCACATAATTCGTCTGTCCAAAATTTCCGGATTTCCCGACGATAGAAGACGCATTTACAATAACACCTCCCCCTTGTTCTCGCATAATGTCGGCTGCTGCTTTTGTGCATAAATATACACCTTTCAAATTCACATTGATCACACGGTCGAACTTTTCCTCATCTAATTTCTTTAGAGTGCTATCCATTAAAATTCCCGCATTATTAATTAGGATGTCCACACGTCCAAAGTGTTGTTGGACGCCTTTAAATAATGCTGTTACACTTGCTCCATCCTGCACGTCAACCTGGAAATATGCAGCTGAATCACCAATTTCCATTGTGGTAGCTTCTCCTGCATCTGCATCAAAATCTGCGATGGCAACCATTGCACCTTCATCAGAAAAAAGTTGGGCCACAGCTTTCCCAATTCCCTTTGCGCCACCGGTGATGACAGCCACCTTTTCTTTTAAAATATATTTTTCAGAGCTCATAGTTTATTGGTTGTAATTTGAAGGATGAAATTAGATAAACATGGTAATCATTGAAAGGATTCTCGATGGCGTTTAATTCCATTTTAGAGGCAACCGGAAATACGCCGGTTGTAAAACTCGAAAAAATAGGTTCCCCTCTGGATTGTCAATTATTCGGGAAATGTGAATTTTTTAATCCGGGTGGATCGGTTAAAGACAGAATTGGTGTCCGCATGATTGAAGAAGCGGAAAAATCCGGACGCATAAAACCCGGCGATACGCTTATTGAACCCACTTCCGGGAATACGGGAATCGGGATGGCGCTTGCCGCTGCGGTAAAAGGCTACAAAATGATCATTGTCATGCCCGAAAAAATGAGTATGGAAAAGCAGGTTGTTCTAGAAGCACTCGGCGCTGAAATTGTCCGGACGCCAACAGAAGCCGCTTGGGACGATCCTGAAAGTCACCTGAGCATTGCCAATAAAATGAACAAAGAAATACAGAATTCCCACATCCTGGATCAATATGAAAATCCTGATAACCCTGATGCACATTATTATGGGACTGCCGAAGAAATCCTGACCGAATTCGGAACCGACCTTGATATGGTTGTGATGGGCGTGGGGACCGGCGGAACCATCACCGGAGTTGCCAAAAGACTTAAAGAAGCCATACCGAATGTTACCATCATTGGTGCAGATCCTTTCGGATCCATTCTTGGCGGCGGTGACGTCGTAGAATCTTATCTAGTCGAAGGAATCGGCTACGATTTTTTCCCCGATGTGCTCGAAAACAATTTGATTGACCGATACATCAAGGTGAATGATGAAAATAGTTTTAACATTGCGCGCCGACTAATCAAAGAAGAAGGTCTTTTATGCGGTGGATCAAGCGGCACTGCGGTTTGGGCTGCGCTACAGGAAGCTAAAACATTAACAGAAAACCAAAAATGCCTTGTCATCCTTCCGGACAGTATTCGCAACTATCTGAGTAAATTTGTTTCTGATTCATGGATGGAAAAACAAGGGTTTAATGGCTGATGGATTAGGATTAAGGTTAGGAATATGGAAAATTGGATAAAGATGATAACTAGAGAATTCACCATTTTATTTTTGATTTCACATTTCATTTTTGGGATAGAACCGGATGACCGTGGCTATATAGTGAAAATTGGCGATATATGTCCCGATTTTTCCCTCGAATTAATTCATGGGGAATCCATCTCATTATCAGATCTAAAAGGAAAAGTGGCAGTTCTGCAATTCACCGCCAGCTGGTGTTCTGTCTGCCGAAAAGAAATGCCCCATTTGGAGAAGGAAGTCTGGCAGCGCTTCAAAGATAAAGATTTTATTTTGATCGGTGTGGATCGGGATGAACCGCTGGACGTGGTTAAAAAATTTACCAAAGAAATGAAAGTTACCTATCCGATGGCGCTTGATCCGGGTGCGGGAATATTCGGATTATTTGCCAATAAAAAAGCCGGCGTTACACGAAATATCGTAATCGATCAAAATGGAAAAATTGTTTTCTTGACGCGCTTATTTGAAGAGAATGAATTCAATCGGATGATTGAGGTGATTAGAGAACTCGTTTCAGAAAAACAGAATAACGATAATAACTAAGGTTGATTATTCATGATGTCCACTATCAGTAAAAAATCAAAAATGGTCAGTGTGCCGTCAAAATCAACATCAGATGTGCATATTTCTAAATCTGTTTCTTCTCGGTAGCCCAATATAAATTGTAGTACTCGATAAGGATCGGCGATACTAATTCGCCCATCAAGCGTTGCATCTCCTCGCATGCATCCCTCTCCCGTTGGAGTAACTCTCACGATAGCAGGAATACTGGTGGAATCATTAGAAGTAAGAGTCGTAATAAGTGAGAATGAATATTGAATATTCCCCGGCAGGGATTCTTGTGTAAACGTCTCCGTTCCTGAATTCACATTCACAATAAATTGATCATCCCTAACCACTTTGATAAAAAATGAAGAAATCGGATATCCACCGGCTAAATGTGTTGGGTCCACCCATGTTAGAACCACTTTATTATCCATCGGAATCGCTGCAGAAAGTTCGCTCACCGGGTTGGGATCCAAGGAATCTGCTGATGCCATTCCATTTACAAGCAAGGCAGAGTTATAAAGATTTAGCCTTCCTCCACTGACGGTAATTCCTTCTAAGCTTCCAAGTGTGTCAACACCCGCTAAAAGGATTTCTTTTAAATCTAATGCGGCATCGGCAGGTGAATTTTTATAATATTGTGCAAACCCGTTGCTGGCAGCCGCGTGTAAAAACCCAATCGCACCGGCGACATGCGGAGTTGCCATGGATGTTCCCGTAAGACTGGATGTTGATCCATTTGAATAGGTTGATAATATATTCGAACCCGGAGCGCCCAAATCAATGGTCGTCGCACCGTAAGCTGCGCCACTATTTTTCGCATCGTTTCTGGTGGTATTGGTAACAGTCACAAGATATTCACTTTCACATCCGGTCGGTACATCACCGTCAGTATCTACATTCGCATTGCTATTAATTGTTGCTGCAGCGCTCAAAATTCCTGCTTCACCCAATGCAGTGTACATGTTGTCCCACAAAACATAATCACCTGAAGAGCAATCGGCAAAGTCAACGCCAAAACTGGAATTGGTCGCAACTACAAATGCACCTTGTCCACCGTTACTTGAATCATAAACAATGCGTTGATCCAATGCATAACCATATGCTTCTAACACAGTTGAGGTATTTGACGACGATCCTGCAATTGCCATCAATTTCACTTCCCAATTCACGCCGGAAACATGCAGGCCGTTATTTCCACGGGCACTCACAATACCGCCGACATGTGTTCCGTGCCCATCACTCGGTATTGAACCATCAGAACTGTACGCATCCCAACCGTTCACATCATCTACGTATCCGTTTCCATCATCGTCAATATTATTCCCTGGAATTTCTCCACGATTGACCCACAGATTGTCTTCAAGATCAGAATGGCTAAGCATCATTCCGCCATCTACAACGGCAACTACAATGGTGTCGCCAAGCAGAGTCACACCAGATGTAGTAATATCCCAAGCCTCCGGCGCATCAATGTCTGCGTCTGGCGTGCCACCGCCTTGACCAGTATTTTTGAGGGACCATTGATCGGAAAATTCAGGATCGTCCGGAATGGTTTCGCGCGGAGTGACTTTATGATCCAGCTGCGCTGCCTGAACCCATGGATTTGCCCTTAATTCATTTACAGCATCCGGCGCAGACTGCATATTTTGATCGGCAAGACGGATACGGTAAATCCCCAATCGCTTTACGACCACCTTCTCTATTTCATATTTCTGCGGATTTAAGGTTGATGCAAATACAGATCGCCCGACATTTTTGTGAAGCTGAACTAGAATAACGTTAGGATCAAATTCGGCCGACTGTAAACAAAGCGGAAAAAGAAACAATACCCATGCTGTTTGTAAGGATTTCATCTAATAAAGTTACAATAAATGTTAATATTTAAAGATGATTTAAATCACAGTTTTAATCAAATGGATATTATTTTTTGGTGATGGATTTCGCTTTTATCACAATTTCCTTCGCCATTGGCATGGGAATTTTGATGGTTTTCGAAATAATTTCAGGATTCTCTTTTGCGATTTCCTTAGCCGAATCAAAATGTGCAAATAGATTTTGAATGCGCTTGGGCCCCATTCCTTTGATGGAATCAAAAACCGATTCGGTAATTGCGGCGGTTCTTTTTTGTTTTTGGAACGTAATCGCAAACCGATGCGCTTCATCACGAATTCGTCTTAGCAAAATGAGTCCCGGCGAAAGTTTATGAATTGATTGCGGATCTGACTGTCCAGGCACAAATACTTCCTCCAGCCGTTTTGCCAATCCCACAATCGGAAGGTAATCCAATCCAAGCTCTCGCAATGCAGAAACTGCCATGCTTAGTTGTCCTTTTCCACCGTCAACCAAAATCAAATCCGGCAAGCTTCCCTTCTCTTTTTTGACTCGCTTGTACCGTCTTAAAACGATTTCCCTCATAGAGGCGAAATCATCAATCCCTTTCACAGTTTTTACATTGTACTTCCGGTACTGAGATTTCTTTGCTTTTCCATCCACAAAACAAACCATCGAAGCCACCGGGTTGGTTCCGCCCAAATGCGAAATGTCAAATGCTTCTATCCGTCGCGGAGGTGCTTTCAAAATTAAGTCGTCTTGAAGCGTGGTGATCATTTTTGGGATGAGCTCTCTTCTTTTTTTCCTTTCCAAATGCCACTCACCCAAAAGCAGTTTTGCATTCTGAAATGCGAGCCGTACTTCCCTCGCTTTTTCTCCACGCTGTGGTTGATGAATTTTTATGGCACCCTTACGTTTTCCTTTAAGCCATTCCGTCAAGATGTTTATTTCGCCCGGCATGACAGGCACAGTTATTTCTTTGGGAATAAAATCAGCCTCTAAATAAAACCGAGTAATTAGCGAATTCATAAGAACCGCCTCATCCTCATCTAAACTGCGAAGTGATATTTTTTCCCGGCTCAAAATCCGCCCACTTCTGATTCTGATGATAGTCGCAATTCCAAAGTCATCTTCACGAGCGACCGCAAATACATCCCTATCTTCGAAATCCGCAGCTACCTTACGCTGACGTGCCTTAAAACTTTCTATCGCTTTCAGCTGGTCCCGATACATCGCCGCATCTTCGTACCGTTTTCCTTTGGATGCGCCAACCATTTCCTTTTGTATGAATTCCTCTGTTTCTTTGGTACGCCCATGCAGAAAGTCAATCACGCGGGTAATCATTTTATTATACTGTTTTTCACTGACCAATCCTTCGCACGGTCCCTCACATTTCTTAATGTGATAGTCAAGACAGAGCTTCACTTTTTTCTGCGCAATCAAATCTTCGTCCAAAAAATAACTGCATGACCGAACGGGGAAAATCTTGTGCAATGCCTTTAGCGACTTTCTCAGAAGAAACACATCAGTAAAAGGACCAAAATATTTCGAACCGTCTTTAACGATTTCACGCGTCAGCAGCACTTGTGGATAAGGTTCTTTCGTGATTTGAACATAAGGATACGATTTATCATCTTTGAGATCAATGTTGTACTTAGGGCGATGTTCTTTGATCAAATTTGCTTCTGTGAGCAATGCTTCTACTTCCGAACCGACCACGATCCAGTCCAGATCTGCAATGCGTTTGACCATGGAAATATTCTTCGCCAGCTGATGCTTGGATTTCTGGAAGTAAGAACGAACACGGTTTCGAAGGTTTTTTGCCTTTCCGATATACAAAATTGTGCCCTTTCCGTCTTTGAATCGGTACACTCCCGGTTTGGTCGGGATTTGCTTCAGTTTTGATTTAAGGGACATTTTGCAGTATTAATTCTATAGTTGACCTGTTGAAAACTACTATTATTTTTAGTCTTCCCAAAAAATTGTTTAATAATCTAATTGATTTATTTCTGCAGGAATGTTTTTGTATTCTATTGAAACAGATGGATTCAGGCAAACTCGGAAGATGGTGCTACTGAAATAATCCACAATTGTCATTCCGATCCGCCGGTTGCCGGAGAGGAATCTTCATTTGCGAAACACCGAGGTTAAAAGAAGAAGATTTCTCTCTGCGTTCGGAATGACTCATTTCTTATAGTCATTTTTTATTTACCATTATTTTGTTTCAGGAAATCCATCATGGTAAATTGAAGGAACGATCAGAATACCTCAATCCAAATCCAAATTCAAAAATAAATGGTCCAAAGTAAATCCCAAACTGCCGAAGCGTATTTACAAGAACTTCCCGAAGATAGACGGGAAATCGTTTCTACAATTCGAGAAAAAATCTTGGATAATCTACCGGACGGATATGTCGAATCTATGAATTGGGGTATGCTTTGTTATGAGATTCCTCTAGAGACTTATCCGCACACTTACAATAAACAGCCGCTCGGCATTGCGTCCATCGCTTCGCAAAAAAACCACATCGCTATTTACATGATGGGTTGCTACATGGTTCCGTCTCAACGCAAAAAACTAAAAAAAGCCTTTTCCGATATGGGCGTTAAACCCAACATGGGAAAATCCTGTATTCGCTTTACGAAACTAGAAAAAATTCCCCTCAAAACTATTCTAGAACTCATTCGAAATTTTTCTGTAAATGAATACATCAAACATTACGAATCTGTGAAGAAAAAATGAATTCTATGAAGAAACAAGATATCCGTTCCTTTAACTTGTCAGAAATCACTGCATTTTTTGAAGATCGCAACGAAAAACCCTTCCGCGCCAAGCAGGTTTATGAATGGCTGTGGAAAAATTCCGCCGAAGATTTTGATGATATGACCAATCTTTCGAAAGATATTCGCGAACTCTTGAAAAATCATTTCATGATCAATCCAGTCACGATTGCAGAATCGCAGGTAAGTAAGGACAGAACTACTAAATTTTCATTTCTACTGCAAGACGGACTTTTTTGCGAAGGCGTTTTGATTCCAACTTCAAGCCGCATGACTGCCTGCATTTCTTCCCAAGTCGGCTGCAGTTTATCCTGTGCTTTTTGCGCGACCGGATCCATGCAAACTTTTCGAAATATCAGCGCGTCTGAAATGTATGATCAAGTCAGACTTATTCGAGACTGGGCCAATAAAAGATTTGACCGACCTCTCACAAATATTGTGTATATGGGAATGGGCGAACCACTTTTGAATTACGGAAATGTTTTGGATTCCATAGAAAAAATTACATCCATAATCGGACTCGGAATTTCACCGCGGCGCATTACCATATCCACCGCCGGAATTTCAAAAATGATCCAGAAACTGGCAAACGATAAGGTGAAATTCAATCTTGCGCTTTCACTCCATTCCGCCATTGACGAAAAGCGAAAAAAAATCATGGAAATCAACGAAAGCAATAATTTAGAATCTCTAAAAACTGCCCTACTCTACTTCTGTAAATCCACCGAAAAAATGGTTACACTTGAATATATTTTGTTCGACCAGTTTAATGATACTCAGAAGGATGCCAAAAGTCTCGCAGATTTTTGTTCAAGTATGGATGTAAAAGTAAACATTATTGAATATAATCCAGTGAAGGGTGTCCCCTATCAGAAATCAAATCCGGAAGCAACCCGTCAATTTCAAGCAATTTTGGAACGCAGCGGAATTGAGGTCAATATTCGGCGAAGCCGTGGCAAAGATATTGATGCCGCATGCGGGCAACTCGCATCTAAACTAGAAAAGGGCTTGGCATGAAAAACTTTCTAATTTCTCGGTACCTCTGCGTCTTTGCGTTGATTCATTATTCGACGAGAAAATCTAGCTGAAACATGCATCCACTTTTAAAATCACTATCCTATGGCGACAAGCGCATGGTGAAAGGTGTTGAAGATGTTGTTGTATTAGTTAAAAAGGATCCTTCCTTATTTTCAATTTTAATTAATGGAATTTCCAGCAACAACGAATTGATTGCCATGCGGTCAGCAGATGCAATTGAAAAACTAACTACTAACTATCCTGAATGGTTGAATCCTCATAAAAACCGATTAATTGAATTGATTTCTCAAGCCGATCAGCAGGAAGTCCGGTGGCATTTATGTCAAATCGTTCCACGCATACCACTAAGTAAAAGGGAACGGAAAGATTTGATCAAATTATTTCAACGATTTCTAACAGACAAAAGCAGAATTGTGGTCACCTTTACAATGCAAGCATTGACTGATTTAGCCGGAAATGATAAAGAAATAATTCAGGAAGTATTCCCTATTATTAAAGACTTAACTGAAAACGGTTCCCCTGCCATGAAATCGAGAGGCAGAAAACTTTTGCGGCATTTGGCAAAAGCCTGAATTTTTAATATTTAAACGGTTTTTGAGTTTCAATTCGTGTTCGGATAATCCACGCATTGCGGTAGCCAATTTCATTTAACCTCTTCTGAAGCCGTTCGGCATCTACCCTGTTTATACAGTTCCCCAAACGAACTTTGTAATGAGGTACTTCAAATGTAACAAAAACCGGTTCCTGGATAATATTTTCTAAAACTATCTTCATACTATCAGCTTTTTCTTTTTGATCTGACGCAAAAACCTGCACCCGAAATCCTTCTAGAATAAGTTGGGTTGAATCCAATCCAAGCGCTTTATCAAGATCGCTTGTATTTTTTATAAGCGGATCCAATACGGCCGGCCAATTGGGTTGAGGGGTTTTTAATATCGAAGCATCGAATGATTCATTTTTCAGAGAATCTTGCCCGGAAGCAATCACGATGAACAGGATTGGGATAACGAAATTCATAAGGCTCGCAGTGTTTTATCGGGAATCCACCCTTTCTTCCCATCAAGCAAAACAATTTCCACCCATTCCGGATAATCTTGAGTTATTTGTACAACGGTGCCTTCATGGATACGAAACAGAATCTTATCATCTGAACCGGCCGGTGATGAAAGTGCTTCTACTACGGGCGTAATAACTACTGCCTGCTGCGATCCGGTAATATCCCAATACAAATCCAACATAAATCCGTGAATTGCAAGTACACCTATGACCGATGGAAGAATAATCCTGCGATATGCACGCCCACGAATGAAACCAAATAATTTTCCAACCCAACTTACAGCCGATATCAGAAGAAAAATTCCGCCAAGAATAAAAACATCGCCTAAAGTCACTTTTTGCTTCAGCGACCGATAATAATCAACGAGAATCATTCCTTTTGGGAAATCAATCCTGTCTCTTACATGCGCCCTTACCAACGCATTGTTGTGCTGTAAATCCTTGTCCCGCGGATTAAACTGAAGACCTTTTTCGTACGCCCAAATAGCATTGCCAATTTCCCCTTGCCTGAAGTATGCATTGCCCAAATTATAATAAAGATCTTCATGCTCAACAGAATGAATTAATGATTCATACAATTGAGATGCTTCTTGAAATTGATCAGACGAATAGTATGCATTCCCTTTGTTGTATAAATCATCAGCAGATTCTTGACCTGAAAGCATTCCAGAAATAAAACAAAAAATTACTCGTTTAATTAGATAATCTTTCATGATAATTGTTCATCAATTTTCGTAAGAACAGATTGTGCTTCTTCAATTAATTCTGCTGCTTCAAGTTCTTGGCCGGGAGCATATCGAATTGCATCGCAGGCGGATAGAATCCTGATAATTTCAAATTGTAATGCTTCCGATATTTTGTTTTGTAAAATGTCTTGAGCGCCCATGGGATCCATTGCTCGGACATCTAGTCCGCATTTTTCAGATAAATAATGATAAATCGTTCCGGGAATTTCAGAATCCGGATTTTCTGATACTTTAGATAGCGTTTTCAACGCCTTTCTTAAAGCAGCTTTCGAACGTCGTTCCGGAGCAGATGCGATGGCTTTCTTGCGTGCAGTTTCCAATGGATACGGCGACAGAAATAATAACGCAGAAAATCCATACATCAGCCATGCAACAATTGAAATAGGGCTCGCCCCCTTTTTATGCCACGAAGGCACGTCTGTTTTGATATAATGAATGTCCTCTTTTAGTAATTCCACTTCGCTTCTTGAAAGACCGGGCGCAACAGCAGTTTGATCCCCTTCCTCTACAATCAAACTATGTCCGGGCGTTTTGGCACGATCCCATGATTTTGTTTCAGGATTAAAATATACAAGCTCAACTTTTGGGATGTACACTCGGCCTGCTTCTCTCGGAATCAAAATATACTCAATGGTTAGCTCGCCGGTAAGTTGATCTCTAAGCGTTTCTTTTTGAAAAACAGATGTTGGCGAATGGACTTGAATATCGCTTTGAAAAGTAATTTCAGGAAGACTAAACAGATTAAAATTTCCTGTGCCTCTTAGGTTAATTTTAAAAGTTACTGCCTCATTAACTTTCAATTTTTGGGCATCCAATTTTGAATCCAATGTAAATGTGCCAACCGCTCCAGTAAAATCTGAAGGTTTACCGCTTGGGTATGGTATAACATTCAATTTTACCTTCTTTGATTGAATTACTTTTTGCACCGTTTGGGTGAAAAATGAATCAAAAAATGGTGAATCAAAAAATGGGTCTTTTTTCCGTTTTTGGTTGACAGAAACTGCACAGTTCACTTTCATTGGATCCACAAAAAGATCGCCTGTTTTCGTCGGAAAAAAGGCAGCTTCGTACAAAGTATAAGAACGGTATCGAACACCATTCACCTGAGTGTCTCGATGCCTCGGCGATGCCGGCTTTCGAAGATCTTCAACCCAAAATCCGGTTCCTTTTGGATATTCCACATTAGACAAAGACAAATTCACTTTGGTGAACAATTTGTACGAAACAGTAACCTGTTCACCAACAAAAGCGGTTTCTTTATCCGCAGAGGCAATGATGAAAATATCTGCGTTGGTTGCGTCGGTATTCCCATCGGATTTCACCACCATGTTGATAGGATTTGTTTTATATCGCATCCCCCCAAGCGTAATACTTAAAGACGGTATTAAAATTTTCCCATTTTTGGTTGCTGTGAGTGTCCACGTTAAACTTCGAGAACTTGTCATTTTCCCATTCACCCATTGAACATTCGTTTGCTGCGCCGGACCGCTCACGATATTGAAGTTTTTAAGTAGCGGGGAAATATCCACATTCGGTGTTTGATCGGCATCTTTCGCTACCACCTTATAGGAAAATACGTCACTCCGGCTGATGATATTAGCGTCCACGGAAGCAGATACACTTACCGCTCCCAGGTGCGTTATTATTCCAACTATCGTAGGAAACAAATATTTGAAGATTCTCTTCACCAGTCCTTCTCAAGTTTGCGGGATTTTACACGTGCCATCTGTCGTTTCTGAAGTATTTTTTCATCTTCTTTTAATGCATCTAAAATACGCTCAGCATTCCGTAAATCTTCCATTTCTTCGGCAGAAGTTTCGTCCTGTTTTGCAGGAGACTGTTCTTCGGAATTTTCATCTTGATCATTTTGGCCATTTTGTGATTCTGATTCTTTCTGTTCTCCTTCGTCTTGCTTTTGATCATCTTCACTCTTTTGCTGATTTTCTTTCTGATCACCCTCTTCCTTATTTTCGGATTCCTGTTTCTGCTGATCTTGTTTATCCTGATCTTCGCTTTGTTCTGAATTAGAATCTTGGTTTTGCTGTTGTTCCTGATTTTCTTGTGCCTGATATCGAATCATTTCATAATTATATTTGGCATCTGTATCGTCAGGGTTCAACTCAAGCGCTTTTCTAAAAAATGCTAGACTTTCTTCATTCCGCTTGGCATTGAATAGCGCGTTTCCCATATTGTAATACGCTTTTGCTTTCAACGCATCGTCTTCCGTATTCAACGCTCGTTCAAAGGCATCCATCGCCATTTCTACATTGCCTTGACTTAAAGCAGAAGTTCCGATGCCAAAATGCGCTTTATCCTCCGAACCGCCTTGGCCCAAGGTGGATTCGTAATATTGAATGGCTTTGTCAAATTCACCCTTTTTGAAATGAGAAAGCCCTTTATCGTCCTCCGCATTTGCGAAAGACAATGCTATAATGATGAAAATGAAATTAATCTTGATCATGGTTTCGTTTTCTTGAAGTTGGATAGACAAATCCTGCAATCCAAAACAGCATGGATAAGGCCGTAAATATTTGGTATCGATCTTCGAATTCCGAATATACAAATGTTTTAAATGTTTTCTTTTCCATATCATCGACGGCATTTAGCAACGCGTTAAATCCACCTTGCCGATTATCAAACCGAGTATAAATACCATTTCCCGCCTCCGCAAGATCTTTCAGGATTCCCTCATTTAACATGGTTGTAACCAATTTCCCGCTTCGGTCTCGTTTATATTGCATATTGTTTTCCCTTTGGTGAGGGACAGGAATCAGCGATCCTTTAAGGGTACCTACACCTACCGTATGAATGGTCATTCCATTTTTTGTCGCCTTTTCAGCAATAGCAACCGCTTCGCCTTCATGATCTTCACCATCAGATACAAGAATGACCACTTTATGTTTTTGGCTCTCTTCTTGAAATCCTGAAATTGCCGTATTGAGAGCAGAACTCAGTGAAGTGCCTTGCGTTGGAATCATTCCCGTATCGATATTTTCCAAAAAGAGCTGCGCCGCTTCGTAATCCGTTGTCAGCGGAAGATAGAAATGGCTGACGCCAGCATATACAATCATAGCAACTCTGTCACCTTTCAATCTTCGAATGACTTGAGAAATTTCATATTTTGCTTTTTCAAGACGGCTGGGTTTTACATCTTCCGCATTCATGCTGTTGGATACATCAATGGCAAAAACGAGGTCTATACCTTTGCGTTCCACAGGACTAAGCCGAATTCCGATTTGCGGACCGGATACTGCGAAAATGAGAAGCATTAAGCTAAACGCAAAAAACCATCCTTTTCGTTTCTTTCGGTTTTCATCCAAACCGGAAAGCAGTGCTTTTTGCACTGAGGCTGAACTTCCCTTCAGCCACGGCGTACGCTTCCTATTTTGAGCCAGCCACACAAGCATCAAGCCTGCAATTGGAATCAGTATTAGTAAAAATATGGGATGGCGAAAAGCTATCATGTTCGCTTCCTTAATACGTGCCGCTCAAAGGATTCTGTGCCCAATCCGGCCACCAATGCCGGCAGCAGGAACCACGCAAATAATTCCTCGTACCGAGTATATTCCTTCACTTTGATTTCGGTCCGTTCGAGAGCATTGATTTCAGCATACACCTCTTCTAATCCGAATCTGTCCTTTGCCCGGAAATACCGGCCTCCTGTTTTATCGGCAATACTTTTCAATGTTTTTTCATCAATAACATTTCTCATATTTCCCCGCCCCGGCACGAAGGAAACCGATCGGTCGGTTCCTGCGCCGATAGTATAAATTTTTATTCCAAATTGACTTGCGAGATCGGCCGCCGTCAACGGATCAAGTTCGCCGGCATTGTTGCTTCCGTCCGAAAGTAAAATCATGACCTTACTTTTTGCTTTGCTGTTCCTGAGCCGGTTGGTTGCGTTGGCAATTGCCATGCCGATGGCGGTTCCGTCATACGCTTGCTCTGCCACGCGGACATCCGCCAGTAGTCGCCTCACCACATCCTGATCTACCGTCAGCGGACATTGAATAAACGTTTCGCCGGCAAAAACAAGCAATCCCATTCTGTCGCCTTCCCGTTCCTGAATAAACATATCGGCCGTCTTTTTTACCGCTTCGAGGCGGTTCGGCTCAAAATCAGTCGCCAGCATACTGCTCGAAATATCAATGACGAGCACGATATCCACCACATCCACATTCGTTTCCTGAAGGGTGTCAATTCTGCGCGGACCGGCGAGACCGACAATAATAAGAGACAAAACAGAAAGCCGAAGGATTTTAAGAAGACGGGATTTCAGAATTCCTTTTTTCTTGATGCTTTCCGGAAAAATGCGATGGGATGAAACCAAAACTGTGCCCTCCAGTTTTTGGCCTGCCTTCAGCATCCAAATCCACAGTATTGGAATAAGCGCCAGGAATATGAGAATCCAGGGATGAGAGAACTCAATCATGGTTTCAAAACTGGCATTGTTTGATAAAATTCATACTATTTCAACAAAATCATTTTATTAGATTGTGTAAACATTCTGCCGGTCTTTAAAGACTTGGATGTCAGTTTACAGATGTACATACCAGTGGCAACTTCTCTTCCGGTTTTATCCCTGCCGTCCCAGATAACCTTGTGCCTGCCGGAGGTTTTTACTTCCTGAACCAGTTGAGTTACTTCCCTGCCGTAGATATCATATACCGTCAGGTTTATGTTGGCGGAAGTTTCTATATCAAACCGAATGGTGGTTGTTGGATTAAAGGGATTGGGATAGGCGGGATACAGGGTAAATGATGTTGGAACTGCTGGGGTGGTTTTTATCTTTTTACTGTTTGCTGACTCTAAACCAGCCAGAAACGTAAACGGGGAGTCGGGATAGTTTTCTTTTAGTTTTCGGTACACCTCTTTTGTACTTAAGTGTACATGGCTGCCTGCAGTGGTTCTGCCTAAAGGACCATCGCCTCGTTTCTTGGCAATTAGAAATTCTTCGTACAAAAGTTTGGGTTCCATCTCATTATTCGGGTATTCAGTGCGGATAGTATGAATGTGACCTTCTGCTTCTAAAAGCATTGCTAGTTCCCCGTCTTTAATCTTGTGAGAAGACAAGAGTGAATGAGCGTGTTTATGTACACCGGTTCCTTCAAATTGCTCTGAAATAGATACAAGTGCCAGTATCATAGCTTCTTCTTGATTCAGTGCCTTGTAACAGCGTGCCAATCCGTACAGGGAAAGTTCGCCAGGTTTTTCATTGGGGACTGCCGTTACAACCTGAGCATAAAGATCCAGTGCAGCTTCAAAATCGCCTGCTGCTTCCAGTTTAGATGCCTTGTGATACAGCTCTTCTATATTGGCAATCTCAGGGGAAGGAACCAGTTCTGCTAAAACCGGTTCCCACAACACATTCTCAACAGATGCTTCATCAAAACCAAACGGACCGGTAAAAGAACAGGATTGTAAAGACCAGTTATTTCCTATGGCGTAGATGGTACTTCCCTGATTATGAAAATTAACCTCGTTACCGTAAATAGAGTTGTAACCCAATAAATCGTAGGAAACATCAAGCCAGGGTCTGAGTCTGTAGGGACCATGACCCAGATTGGGGGAAGACATATGCCAGGTGTGTACTGCAACATCACAATTTTTAATCACATTATTGGTGGTATTACAGGATCTCATGGCAGTGATGCCGTTGGTGAGGTTTGGTGATGATGAATATATTGCATCAAGCCCAACCCCGGAGTTTGCAATGGTTGAATACCTGATAACGGGAGAAGAATGGTAGTTGGCTCTAATTGCAATGTCAAGATCAGAAAAAGTACAGTTGCTTATCTCAGGCGATGTACTTATACCGCTCGTCATAAGACCAACATCACCACCACTGAAGGATGTATTTCTCACAGTGGCGAAAGCGCCTTCGTTTATCACCAGAGTTGCATTCGTAAAACTACTCGAATAAACAGTGCCGGAGCTCTGATCCCCTTCGTATTTAAGGGTGCCGCCAGTAAAAGACGTGTTCACAAACTCTGCTTCACCTGAAACAAGGATATTGCTTCCGTTTAGGTCAAAAGAGATAGAGCCGTCTGTTCCGTCTGAAGTAAGTGTTCCTTGGATATCTAATGAGGCATTCTGTTCAAAAGAAATGTTTGTGTTTGGTGCAATAGTTAGTGAAGCATTTGCCGGTACCCAGACATCACCGGAGAGTAAGACTTCACCCAGGATAACAGAACCATCCGCAAGTTCACCTGTAACTTCACCAGAATAATGCAGGAATGGGAATGCGCCGATGTCAGCAATCGTACCGTCAGGATCGAGGGGACTGTTGGGGTTGCCTGCATCTATGCAAGGTGAATTCCATTGCAATGAGTAATTGCCTTCTTCCGGATTTACAAAGATAGGGTCCGTATTTATATTCCCACTATCAGATGATGTAATACCAAAATCACTGTATGTAATCGCAATGTTATCCAAATCAGTATTGTCAAAATCCCATTCTTCATTATTCCAGATGATGCTGTTAACTATTTGTAAATCTCTAAAATGTTGGTTTGGATTTCCATTAGCAAATTGTAGATCAATTCCGTATTTATTATCGGTGATAGTTACATGGTTTACATAGATCCTGTTATTATTGTGAAATTCTAGATCTGTAATATTTTCATACAAAATTCCATATCCGTTTTCTATTCCTGATATCAAGCTATTTTCAATCTTTATAATGTGGTCATCTTCTATGACTGAACCAACTACATGGATTCCTTTTTCATTGGCCTGAATATTTACACCATCTATGCGGACTGTGTCTTGTACACCATCCAGCTTTACGGCTGTACCAACATTTGCAAATTTTGTTTCGCTTATATTTAATGGACATTTTAATTGTGATATCTTTAGAGCTACATCAGGAATGTTTTCAAAAACAGTATGGGTTATGCTAATTCCCTCTCCATCTAGCCAATTTTCCGGCTCGTTTAAGATCACCCGGCCATTTAGTGTAGAATGATTTATGGTTACTTTTTTTGGCGAGTTTAAATCTATTGCAACAGGTGCGTTTACCATGTGTACATGGTTTAATTCCACAATTGACTGTATATCATTGCTTCCTGACTTTATTCCTCCCCAATTGCCATTTGCACCGAAAAGCAAAATAGGCTGTTCTTCTGTTCCGTTAATAATAATACTGCTCATTAATGACGTTTCTATTGTAAAACCCGTAGCAAAATAAATATTTGCACCGGCGGGGATTGTCAGGGAATCATCCGCTTCTATTGTTAGAGTGTAGTTGGGAATCCCATTAACTGACGTATAAACCGCTTCAACTGTTGCACCCTGACTAAGAAATACCACCGCCCTGTAAGATAAATCACCGGGATGATTTAGATCTTCTGAAACTGTGGCATTGGTTGTATCCCACCCAGAAAGTACATAAATGCTGTCCTGCATGGCAATAATACGAGGCGCCCTAACAGTGTAGAATGGTGGAATTAAATTGGATGTATCTGAACCTCCTTGATCAAGGAAAACCAAATAGGAACCACCCTCAATATCCACCCAGTCGGTACCGGTCTGGGCCCCATCTTCTCGAACATACCAGGGGTCCTGAATTTGTACTTGTACCGGGAATGAGGTGGATATTATTATCTCTTCAACTTTTTCAAACTCTGCTATATCATTAAATTTTGAATTAAAATCAGATATAAAAGTATGGGATAATCTGTATTCCATAATTTCTTGACCCGAAAGAGGGTTCCAATGGTGGTGTTGTAATTTGTTTCCAAACCAGTTGACAAATTGTGTTCTGGTTTTTACAAAACAATAGTCACCATCATTAACAGCGACGTTTGTACCAGATGGAATTGAGATAATACCTTCTTGACTAGTTATATTTTCAAAATAGAGCGAAGTTGAATATAAATTATTGTAATTATAATAATTTGCGATGAAAACAGTAGGATTCTCATAATCCCAAGTGATAATAAGACTTGGGTCGTTAATTTCAATGCTATAATCCCAGTAAATTGATGTATCGCTATTGAAAGTAAAACCAGATGATTCATTGGATCCTTTGAATAAAATATCTAATTCATCTTCGCCGTTTATGCGCTGATCCTTAACATATTGATCCAGATTCGAATAACCGTTTGAAGTATAATTAAACGACTCGCTACTCCAATCCCCATTTAAGTCTCCTGTTAAATTTTTACTAATAATTGTTGGAGCGCTTCCGATTGTAGTGTAATTCAACTGGGCATTGGAACTGGAAAATGGTATTATATCTCCATACTTCATATATACTGTTTGTGTCCAAGTATTATTTTGAAAGTGGAAATTCAGAGTTGAAGCATAAAATATACTATTTATCTTTATGCCCCAATTATCAATTAAGTTTTCATCTCCTACACCGCTGATGTCCCAAGTACTGTATGCACGATATTTCACATTTGTGTATATCGAAGATCCTGTTAAAGTAAAATAAAGAGAATTGTTTTTGGTCACATCACTGCGCCCTACACGCATATTTAAGTCATCACCATAGAACGTGGATCCATCCAAGTTGAAACGATTGGGTGATCCGGTATAAATGTATGCAACATTTGTATCTTCGCGAGCCTGATATCCTCCATGTTCATCCATGTAATATATTTCATACGGAAATATCTCTGTCCGAAAAGATCCATTTTCTAATAAATATGTTTTAGATGACGGGGTCCTTAAGTTTTCCAACTCTACTTCTCCGCTAAGTAAATTTACATTACAAATTAAAATCAATGTTCCAACAACTACCAGATTGTTATTCTTTTTCAACATAACCAACCCCCTTTTAATCTTCATTATTATTGTAATACCACATTTTTTCACCTATCCCCACGGTACACCACTGCTTTACCGGTTGTGATGTCTTCACCTACAATTACAATCAAATCATTTTTCATTGCTAAACCATAGGATGTAATACGGTCGTAAATATCAAATGCATCAAGTTCTTCATAAAACTTCCAGTTTTTTCCATTAAAATGACTGACTTCACTGCCAAATGAAGTCGTAACTACAATATCATTATAATTTCTGCCGCGTACATTCCCGGTGCCCCAGCCCAGCTGCCAGTGCATTTCTTCCAATGGAACCAATATACCTTCTCCAGTTTTTATCGACTCTTTATATAAACTTGCGCAGCTTATATAAACTGTATCCCCGTAAACCCACACCGAGCGGAATGTACCTGAAGGTTTTGTATAATCAACAGGCGGCCAGTTGTCCTCAGATTTGTTGAATTTTGTAGTCCATTCATTTCCATTATAAAATAAGACCTCATTGATTATGCCATTAGCATTGTTTTGGTATGTAACTGCCCATATATGTTGGCCATCTAATCCCCATATGTTTATTATCCCTGTTTCCGTCCCACTCTCCATCAGCCTAAAATCACTGCCGTCGTAGTGGACAATGTTACCATTTCCACCAACAAAATAAAGATCAGAAGAGGAGGTGCCCCAGACTTTGTTTACATAAAAGCCACCCGGGAACCCTTCTAGTGAACCATAAGGTGTGAATTTATTTCCATTAAAATGAACGACAATTGATCCACCAAACCAGACATCATTTGTATTAAAAGCATAGACTGAATAATAGACACCATACAAATAAGGCGTTGGAGCAATTCTAATCAATTCCCACTCACTCCCGTCCCAGTGTGCTGCATTAAATTTTTCTCTACCGGTTCCATTGAAAGATGAATCAGGATCATCTACAATAATTTGTCCCACCACCCAGACGTTGTTCTCATCAATAATGGCTACGTCATTTAGGTAACTGCCGTAGTCTCCAAGTGTATCAATCTCCCACACAAAGTTGTGGCTGGTGGTGTCCAACTTGCATTGGGTTTGGTCATCATTCCAGTGGTAGCCATCCGCGCATTCGCAAGTGCCGTTTACTTCTACCTGGTTTTCCCCGCATTCGGTTTCTTTGGGGTTATCGGGGCAGGCGGATTGGGTGAGAAGAATTATCAGAAAAAAGAAAATTAAGATGGTGGTTCTGAGGATCATATTTATTCCAAAACTAGATTTGTGATATTTTTCACCAAAAGGTCTCAAGGATAAATAGATAAAGAGGCGTTTGAAAAACTCAGTCAAGGGTAAAGACACTTGCCTGCTCGACTCTACGACTGAAGGATAAAATTGTTTCTTCTTTGAAATAATTCCCCACAAGCTGCAGCCCTGCGGGAAGTCCCGAAGAAAATTTTCCGGCGGGGATATTCAATGCAGGCACGCCGGCGAGACTCATCGGAATGGTGAATAAATCTGACAAATACATCGCCAGAGGATCATCCACATTTTTGCCAATTTTAAAAGCCCCTGTTGGTGCTGTTGGCAATAATATCAGATCCACAGAATCAAACGCATCCACGAAATCGTTCTTTATAAGCTGGCGGACTTTCTGCGCTTTGGCATAATATGCATCGTAATACCCTGAGGATAAAATATAAGTTCCAAGCATGATGCGCCGCTTCACTTCCGGTCCAAATCCTTCAGATCGTGTTTGAGTGTACAATTTCTTCACATCTTCATCCGATTTACGGGAACCGTAGCGCACTCCATCAAATCGCGCGAGATTCGAAGATGCTTCCGCCATCGTCAAAATATAATACGTCGAAACTGCGTACTGCGCGTGAGGCAAATCAACATCCACGATTGAAATGCCTTCCGTTTCGCAGAAAGATTCAAGTTCTTTCATTTTTTTGGACAATTCAGGATCGAGTCCGGTTTTTAGAAATGCCCGCGGAATTCCGAGGGATTTCGGCGGTGGCGCATCGAGGCAATTCTGCAGATTTGGAACCGGCTCTTTTGAAGATGTCGCGTCCTTCGGGTCGTGGCCGGCGATGCTTACAAAAAGGGATGCAGTATCTTCGGTAGTTTTTGCGAATGGACCAATTTGGTCAAAAGACGATGCAAAGGCAACCAGTCCGTATCGAGACACCCTTCCGTATGTTGGCTTGAGTCCGTACACGCCGCAGAAGGCAGCTGGTTGGCGCACCGATCCGCCGGTGTCAGATCCAAGTGCCATGTCCGCCAAATCAGCGGCAACAGCCGCTGCGGACCCGCCGCTGGATCCGCCTGTTACTCTCGTGGAATCGAACGGATTTTTTGCCGGACCGTACGTGGAATATTCTGTGGAAGATCCCATCGCAAATTCATCACAATTTGTTTGCCCTAAAATAACGCCGCCTTCAGACTCAATTCGATCAATCACGGTTGCGTTGTACGGCGCTGTATATCCTTCCAGCACATTGGATGCGCAGGTAATCGGTTCGCCCTTTATGGAAATATTATCTTTAATCAACAGCGTTTTTCCGGACAAGCGTCCAGATGATTTTCCCGCAGAAGCAATCGCCGATGCATCCCGGGTTCGGATGATGCAATTCAGATCCGATTTTTCCTCAATGAGGTTTAGCTGGTTTTGGATGATGTCCGTAAATGTCATAAAATTTATCAGGTGTAAAAAACCCCGATTCTATTTTCTAAAACCGGGGCGGGATTTTGATGACAAATGTTAGTCGCTGTCAGAAGACCGTTCGGCTTCTTCCGACGGTGCGCTTTCAGGATCAGCGGCGGTCTCGATGGTTTTTTTGGTGTCATCCACTGCGCCTTTGAATTCCTTGATTCCCTGACCAAGTCCGCGTGCAAGTTCGGGAAGTCGCTTTGCGCCGAATAAAAGCAAAATGACCAGTAAAATGAGAATGATTTCGGGAGCGCCGAGATTAAACAGCGCGTATTCAATGATGATGTTATCCATAGCTTCGTCCTCCAGACGTCAAATGTTCATAATGAATTTACGGTAAAACTGTGATTCATGTTTACCTGAAAAATCTAAGGAAATAATATGAAATAGCCAGACCGAGAATAGAAGTGATGTTCAATTTTAAAACTAAACCAAACGACACGGAAAAAACTTTGAGATCAAGCGTGATGACACCGGTGTCGTTTCCCACCAAACCAGCCAGATTAAACTCTACACTTGTAAGAAAGAAATCTTTTACAACTCCTGCAGGAAGTCCCCATGCAAGCAATTCGCCTCCCACCGTACCAAGGATTATTCCGACAAACAAAACAAGACTAACAAATCCTATAGATCGTTTAGTCATGACTCATGACTCCTTGTTCAGATTCTACCATCGGACCATCTTCTTCAAAGCGGTTATTGTCTAACATCCATTTAAAAATACTCCAAATGATATAAAGAGAAAAAACCGGAAAAAGAATAATACCACGCCATAGAACCATAGAAATTATGACTGCAATGAGCGCCACAAGACGAAGAGTGTTTTTCTTCCCCTGCCGGAAAGATAATAACGGGAATTTTGAAAACCGAACGGGACTGACCATCAAGAAACCGAGCAAAGATATCATTACAAGCGCAATTCTAGGATCCCCTGCATCGCCCCAAATTTGATGATTGAAGAGCATAAAGCTCACGATGAGTAACGCATTCAAGGGTGTTGTTAAACCTGTGAAATACGGCACGGGTTTTTCAGTCTGCAATACATTAAAGCGCGCCAATCTGATGGTTCCAAATAAAAGCGGAATAAAGCAAATCATTCCCCGCAATACAGGTGGCAATCCATTCCCGTAAACAAGGTACACCATCACCGAGGGAACCACGCAAAATGAAACGGTATCTGCCAAAGAATCAAACTCGGTGCCAAAACGGCTACTAATACCCAAAAGCCTGGCGAGTTTCCCGTCAATAGAATCAAAAAATATTGATACCAGAATGAGCCAAGATGCGAGCACCGGTTCATCGCGCACTAGATATCCCAATGCGAGAAATCCTAAAAACATATTAAACACCGTTGCCACATTGGGAATAACGTGTTTTCCGACCCGTTTTTTCTTTTCAACCTGCATTTGATTCATATCTTCCAATCACACTCATGCCACCTTTTACAACGGTACCAACCTCAACATTGAGCGAAACTGTTTTGGGGAATATAATATCTGTACGGGAACCAAACATGATATAACCGAGGCGGTCACCTTGGTGCATAGTAGAACCTGGATCAGCATAACAGAATATTCTCCTGGCGACTGCGCCGGTAATCTGACGAATTCTTAAATTTCCATTTTTTGTTTCCATGACTATTTCAGTTCGCTGATTATCTTTGGATGCTTTATGATTGAATGCCGCTAAAAATTTTCCTTTGAAAAATTCCATAGATTTGATCGTGCCATCGACAGGAACCCTATTAACATGAACATTAAATACGCTTAAGAAAATGGACACTTGAACCACATCTTCGCCAACATCTGGGTCATTGACATCAATAATTTGAACTACTTTTCCGTCGGCGGGAGAATATATGTTTTTTTCATCTTTTGGAAATGAACGGTGAGGGTCACGAAAAAAGTAAAGAGAAAACAGAAATAAAAATCCGATGATTGAGAAACAAATTTTAAGTGTCGAAATATTCAAGGCATAGCCAATCATTCCGGTTATAATTGTCAAAATGAAAAGAGGAACAAGGACGCGTTTACCTTCTGGAGCGAACATGTGTTACTGCACCTTTCCTAAGCGCAAAGATTTAGTTCCATACCGACCATTCCTGTACACTTTCAGATTCAGTTTATCCCCAGAACGAAGATCGTTTTCCTCGATTACCTTGCGAATATCAGATGATTTTGATACACGCATATTGTTAACGCGTACAATAACATCTCCCGCTTCCAATCCAGCAATATCCGATGTACTTCCGGATTCTACTTCTACAATCATCACACCCGTACTAAAGGGTAGTTCAAGATATCCGCTAAGTTTTTGTGTTAATGCCTGCACCGTTAGACCAGTGGCAAAACTTCGATCAACGCGACCCGTGTTTTTCAACTCATTTACAATTCGTTGGGCGCGCTCAATTGGAATGGCAAAACCAATCCCAACTGACCCTTCCGAAATCGATGAACCTGTATATATAAATGAATTTATACCAATTACATCACCATTCACATTAACAAGAGGTCCTCCACTATTTCCCGGATTAATAGCTGCATCAGTTTGAATCATGTCTTGATAAATTCTACCGGATTCCACTTGCCCAAAATCCATATCTATCGCACTGATAATACCCGCTGTAGCAGTTGGTTGCTGGTTCACATCAAACAGTCCAAACGGATTTCCAAGTGCAACCACCCATTCGCCAATCATTAAATCGTCAGAATTTCCCAATTCCGCATAGGGAAACGAATTTCCTTCAATTTTCAAAAGGGTAAGGTCCGTAACGCGGTCTGTCCCAATTATTTCTGCCTCATATTCTTTTCCGCCGGTAAGTTTAATAATAATCTCAGTCGCATTTTCTATCACATGAAAATTGGTTACAATGTATCCATCAGGGCTAATTAAAACTCCCGTGCCAGATCCTTTCACTCGTTGCTGGCTCCGATATATTTTTTCCGGGAAAAAATAATCGAAAAAAGGATCATTAAACACGCGCCCTCTTACATTTCGTAACTGTGTCACGTTAACGCTCGCAACAGACGGGCTGACTTTTTCAATTGCCCTGACAATAGCAGTTTGCCGAGAACTGTGAATATCACCATCCGCAGGCAAGGCAGAAATGGCGACCAGAATAATAAAAGTAGTTTTAATCCAATTCATTATAAATCACTTTCTCTAATCGCAATCCCTGAGGAGGTGCTTTGAAAATGTGGACATTTTCTTTTGGATGCTTTAGCAACTTTATAAAATCATTCATTGGATAATTATTTCTCGATATTTCCACCATGGTTCCAACAAGATACCGAACCATATGGTGTAAAAACCGATTGGCAGTAACCTCGTAATTTACAATTCCATTCTTTTCCAACCACAAGGAATGACTCACGGTGCAAAGATAGTTTTCTGTCTCAGGATTTTGTTTTGCAAATGACGTAAAATCATGTTCTCCTACAATTTCTGATGCAACAGTATTTAACGTGGACAAATTAAGCGGACCGGTTTTCCAAACAATGGCACTATCTAATATTTGATCGTCAGTTCTACAAGAATACACATAATGTCGATTTGTAGCGGAGTATCTCGCATGAAATTCCGGACGTGCCACACCACAGGTTCTTACCTGGACTGTATCGCACATATTGCCGTTTATCGCATCCTTTAAGTCGCAAGACGTCATGATTGTATCAAAATCAAAGTGAGCAACCTGCCCTAAAGCATGCACACCGGAATCTGTCCGCCCCGCGCCAGTAACCGGAATGCGATTCCCTTTATTCAAAATGGTCAACGCTGATTCAATTTCTGCTTGCACGGTGTGTGCTTCGCATTGCTTCTGCCAACCCGAAAATGCAGAACCAAGATACTGTATTTCTATTTTATATCGAGGCAAAACGATGTATAACAATAATAAATGTAATTAGAAATGCAATTTGCAAACCATCGGTTTTGCGAAACGGAATAAATTGGGCAACACCTCGAGGCACTTGATTCCCGTATCCGCGTAATGACATAGCAAGAGATGTAGTATCCGCCATTTTTAATTGTTGAATCAAAAACCCCGGCAAATCGGACATCAGTGATTTGACTTGGGAAAACCTGCTTTCTGTATCTTGAATTCCCAGTGAAACTTTTGAAGATTGTAGTTGAGACCATTGCCTCTGAAGGGATGGAAAAAATCGAAGGGTTAAGCTAAGAAATAGAAAAAAGTCTTCAACTTTGTGCCAAGACTTCCCAGCTATAAGCCAAATGCTTCGAATCGCTTGAAAAATATTTTTTCTGCATTCTTTTTCCAAAAATGCGCCCATGATAACAGTACTTAAAACAAATCTCATCATAGAAAATATTCCCGATTTCACTGCCGAAATAAATGAGATATTAGAGAAGATAATCGAACTGAGCAGAAACATTCCCAATAAGATTGGAAAAAACCAAATCATATGACGAATGCGGTGCAATATATTTGCAATCGAAATAGTTTGAAATAATATGATTCCTAAAATAATAATTCCATGAATTGTCCAGCCAATCCACGATTGGACTAATAAACTCGAAATGGCAAAACCCACAAAAAATGTTGCTTCCGTTAATGGATGCTTGATCATATTATCTTCAATTATTTGTTAGGAAACTAAAACTTAATCGAAAAAGAAAGTGATGAAGATTTTGATTCTATATCAATTTTCGGCACTACATCAAGTGTAACACCTTGCGCTATGTTTTGCAAATAGGCGGCATCAATTGCAGAAATAACGTGATTAAGGACTACCCCTGCGACGAGAAAAGATGTTGCCTTTGTCAATATATCTCCTCTAATTCGCATCCTTTCAAACGTTGTTCGATGATTGGCCTCATCCCACTCCCAATTCCATTCCGTGTCTAATGCATATAATGCGTCATTATCTCTAAAACGCAGGTGTTCATTATTAAAAGAATTCCGATTAGGATAATTGCCAATATCCACCCAAAAACTATGATCTTTCCCAGAAATATCCACGCCTGCATGATCTGCCGCATACGCTATGTATTTTTGTTCTTCTACTTCTGATGCGATAAAGGTGCCCATAACGCTTAACCAAAGAGAGGTTTCTGACATAATAAAGAATCTGGATCTCTTGGATTGATGCAATGATTTTTCCCCCCAACCGGGGATAAGAAATGATTTTACGGCCGGAGATAATTTGGAATCCTCTACCTGACGTTCGCTTTGTGAAAATGCAAACGAACCGGTGAACAAAAGTATTATGATGATTTTCGTGTCCATCCCATTCCTATAAATCCTATGGAAATTAAGGTCATCAGCCATGCAAATGCGTCCCCAAATTTTGTGTAAAAAGATGAGTGATTTTGCAAGGTCACATTAGCCAGCCCAACGCCTTTTTGATTGAATCCAATTTTACCGGCATGTTTTCCTGTCGGTAAGAAATGTCCGGAAATTCCTGTATTTGCGCACCGCACAACAGGCACTCGATTTTCAACTGCTCGTAGGCGAGCAAGCTCAAAATGTTGGTACGCACCGGATGTATGGCGCCACCAACCATCATTCGTTTGAATGGTTAGCATTTGGGCGCCACGGCTCACAAATTCACGTGCAACACTTGGGAAGCTTGAATCATAACAGATCATGTTGCTGAATTTGATTGAATCCATCTCGAACACCGTATAAGTGCCGCCGTGCTCAAAGTTCCCAACCCCAATGTTCAAATTATCCAAAAACGAAAATAACGATGATAGGGGAACATATTCGCCAAATGGCACAAGTTTCATTTTGGTGTACATGCTTTGCGAACCATTGGGTTTTAGAAAAATAGTACTATTTAAGTATTGTGTGACTCCAAACTCATTGGTCTGCTTGTCTGGAGTACCGGCAAGCAAAGGAATTCCTGATATTTTAATTCGGTTCATAATGGGCTTCCGAGTGACCGAATTTGTCCTCAAATAAGTTGGCAAAGCAGATTCCGGCCACAAAATTAAATCGGGTTTTAATTCCATTGCTTCAACGTGTAGAGAATCCATGAGAGCAAACAATCCACTTCGTTTGGAATGGTCCCATTTATCAACAGGATTTACATTGGGTTGAACCATGGCAATGCTAATATTTTTTCCTTCATATTGTTCCCACAACAAAAGTCTCATTCCTCCAAACAGCCAGGGTAAAATGAATATAATTATTGGAAGAAATGGTGAAACTTTTTTATGATTCGAAACCACATATCCGTACAATGCTGCATTCACCAAAACAATCCAAAATGCGACGCCATAGGTTCCGGTTATTTCCAGTATTTGAATCACAGGAAGGTACCGCGATTGAGTAATTGCAAGATTGATCCACGGATATCCTAACGGACCAAATGTCCGAAGGAATTCCATAGCAACCCACAGGAACGGCGCTGCCATTAGCCCCTTTCCTGTTCTATGATGAATCATGGAAACCAAAGCCGCAAATGCTGCCCAAAAAATACCAAGATAAAATACGGCGCCAATCATCGATAACATGCTTACCCAAAATGGTGCGCCTGTATTAAGCCCAATCCAATATAGTGAAATCACATTTGCTATAACGGACGCAACATACCCCCATTTTGCGGCAATTTTCGGAGACTCTTTCACACAGATATGAATGAGTGGAATGAATCCAAATAATGCAAAAAATCCCAGCGGAAGCGGAGGATAAGACATTCCAAGGAAGCAACCGGAGATGATTGCAAGTTGATAAGATGGTTTGCTCAATAATTTAAGCACGTCTTTTTTTGTCCAAGTATTGCTGAAGCATAATGGCCGCCGCCGTCTGATCTATAAGTCCTTTATTTTTTCCCGTTTTGAAATTTTGATCAATTAAAGCTCGTTTTGCGCTGACCGAGCTTAATCGTTCATCTTCTTCTTCCACACGAATTCCATTGTCCATCAGTTTTTGAGTAAATTTGCGAACCACTTTGGTTTGCGGTGAATCGCCACCTTTCAACCTATATGGCATCCCGATTACCACAGATTCAATCTCGTAATCTTGAATGATTTTTTGCAATGCCAAAATCAGCGATTCGTCTGATGAAACAGTGAGCGTTTTAAAGGGGCTTGCAATAAGATGGGTGGGATCTGATAAAGCCAACCCAACCCGCTTTGATCCATAATCAATTCCTAAAATTCTAAGCATGATATCCGTTTTATAAAATGTCCTTTAGTTCTTTTATAATAATGCAAATATCGGCGATTATCGCTCAGATCTCTCTATATGATCTACGCCTCTTACTTTTTTAATTTTTCGAATGATGCGGTCAAGTTGACGGATATTATTCACTTGAACAATGAAAAGAGCGGTGGCGACAGAATCTTCTCCGTGCATATCCACACTTTTGATATTAATATTATGAGATGAAATCGATTCTGTGAGATCTTTCAAAATTCCTTTTCGATCCTGTCCTGTTATTTTCAACCGCACATTAAAAAGATCGGTTTTAGCTACATCCCAATCTACCGGAACAACTCTATCTTTTTCCTCACTCATTAACGGTAAACTCGCACACATTGAGCGATGTACCGTGAGCCCACGACCTCGCGTAATAAACCCAAGCGTTTCATCACCAGGAATCGGGTTACAGCATTTTCCATAAGACACCATAACATCTTTTATACCCTGCAGTTTGACACCTTTTGGCGATGAACCCATAAAAGAAAACCGGGATGTAGCTTCGGGTTCTTGGATGTCAAATTCAGTCTCTGATTCCGGAATGATTTTCTCCAGTATTTGCCGTACGGTTAAATTTCCATTTCCAATAGACTCCAATAACTGTTCAGTTGTTTGGAATCCGAATTTTATAAAAGAAGATTCAACTTCCTTTTGGATGGATAATTTTTTCAATCGCCTGAGTGTTTTTTTCAATATTTCTTGACCAAGTTCCAAACTCTCAACTTTACTGGCCATCTTTAGATAATGATTTATTTTATTTCGGGCTTTTGAAGTAACTGCAATCTTGAGCCAGCCATAATTTGGTTTTTGACTTTTTCCCGTGATAATCTCTACCAAATCACCGTTTTTCAGTTTTGTATTTAGTGGAACCACTTTCTGGTTTACTTTAGCACCAAGACATTTCATTCCAATTTCTGTATGAACTTTAAACGCAAAATCAATTGGCGTCGCTAACACAGGTAATTGTATCAATTCACCCTTCGGAGTAAACACAAATATCTCATCGCTAAAAAGATCAATTTTTAAAAGGTGCATAAATTCTCTCGGATCACTTTCTTCGCTTTGCAAAATATCCAACAATTCCCTAAGCCAACCTACATGCGAATCCATACCCTTGGAATCTTTATCCTTTTTTTCCTTATACCGCCAATGTGCAGCAACACCGATTTCGGCAGTTTCTTCCATATCATGCGTTCTAATTTGGATTTCAACAAGTTTTTTATCGGGTCCAACAATAGTCGTATGGATGGATTGATACGCATTGGTTTTGGGTGTGGCAATAAAGTCCTTAAATCGTTCTTGTATCGGGTTATAGTTGTTGTGAATAACTCCAAGCGCAAGATAACATGATTCCATCTTATCTACTAAAATTCGAATTGCTTCCTTATCATAAATTTCCTCAAACGATTTGTCCTGTTTGGACATTTTTTTATGGATAGAAATATGTGATTTTGGTCGCCCATAAACGCGAGCATCAATATCATATTTTGATAATTCTTCCTTGAGGGTTGTTGTTACTTTTTTAATATACCGCTCACGCTGTTTGGTGGTGGATTTCAATTTAGAATCAATTTCTTTATACGATTTTGGATCGAGTGTTTTAAAAATGAGGTCATCCAATTCCCATTTAACCTTAGCCATTCCCAATCTATGCGCAAGAGGAGAATATACATCTCTTGTTTCTACTGCAATTCGTCTCTGCTTCATTTTAGACATGTAATCAATGGTTTTCATATTGTGTAGGCGATCGGCAAATTTGATAATAATAACTCGTAAATCTTTAGCAACCGAAAGAAGCATCTTCATAAAGTTTCCTACCTGTTGTTCTGCTCTTGTAGAAAATTCGATTCCGCTTAGTTTTGTAACACCATCCACTAATACTGCAACATCTTCGCCAAAATTACTGATAAGATCCGCGTGAGACGCATCAGTATCCTCGATTGTATCATGAAGCAATCCACCCATAATCATAACCGGATCCATATTCCAGGATGCTAATATTTCTGCAACAGCAATACAGTGTTCAAAATAAGGAGCACCGGATTTTCGTTTTTGTCCGTCGTGGTAACGATCGCCAAAGTCAAAGGCTTTCCAAAGTAATTGTTTAACTTCGTCTGGATCCATGCCGGCCGGTATCGAAACCTGATCGTATAATTTTACGAATGATTTCGGATATTCGCCTGCAAGTTGGGGGACGAACCGCGCAAGCGGATTCTGCATTAGAATGGTACCTCAGTTTCCATATCAGAAAAGGATGTCAAATTTTCGAAGCGAGCATACCGATCTATAAATGTCAAATTTATATTACCTGTTGGACCATTTCTCTGCTTGGACAAAATCAATTCAACTTTTCCGCGGTCGTCTTCATCCCGGCTGTACACATACGGGCGATACACAAACATTACGACGTCAGCATCTTGTTCGATGGCACCGCTTTCTCGCAAATCCGAAAGCTGGGGACGTCGGTCGCTTCGTTGTTCAGTAGCTCGAGATAACTGAGATAAAGCGACGACTGGAATTTTCAATTCTTTGGCTAATGCTTTTAAGGACCGCGAAATAACCGAAATTTCCTGCTGTCTATTTTCAACACCTTTTGGACCTGACATTAATTGCAGATAGTCGACCATAATCATCCCTATGTTATGTTCAGCCATCAAGCGACGTGCTTTTGCGCGCAATTCTAAAATACCAATAGATGGAGTGTCATCTAAAAAAATCGGTGCTTCGGCGAGAACGCCAACCGACATACTTAAATTTTTCCAATGGGATTTTGGTAGTTTCCCGGTACGAACCAAATGTGAATCAACCCTTGCCTCCGCGCAAAGCATTCTCATTGCCAACTGATGGCTTGCCATTTCTAAACTAAATATCCCAACGGGCTTTTGATGATCAATCGCAGCGTTTCGTGCCATGGTAAGTGCCAAGGCTGTTTTCCCCATTCCAGGTCTGCCTGCCACCACAATGAGTTCACTATTTTGGAATCCTGATGTCATCTCATCTAAATCTAATAATCCGGTCGGCACACCAGTGACAGTTCCACCGGATGAATGAATTTTGTCTAAATTTTCAAACGTTTCTTGTAAAATTGGATCTAATTGTTCAAACCCACCCTTAATTCGACCTTGGGAAATGGAAAAGATTGCCTGTTCAGCCGAATCCATAATATCATCCACATCCTGACGGTCATCGTAGGCATTTTTGGTAAGATCATGAGATATCTTTATCAATTCCCGAAGCATTGCTTTTTCTAAAACAATTTTGGCATAATGCTCAACATTGGCTGTTGTTGGAACCGATTCAACCAACCCGGTGATATAATAAGCACCTCCGACATTTTCCAAATCCTTCGCTTTTTTAAGCTGATTAACTACAGAAACCGTATCAACCGGTTCACCTTCGTTAAAGAGTTGAATCATTCCTCGAAATATTTTTGCATGCGCATCTTTGTAAAAATGAATATCCGTTACCCATTGCAGTACTTTACTAACTGCTTCTTTGCTCGCAAGCATTGCACCAAGTACAGCTTGTTCTGCCTCATTGGATTGCGGTTGGACATTTAAAATTTGATCTGGGTTTTCTGCCATTATTCTATGCCTCTAAAAAATCTCTTATCGTTTTAAAATCATCCCACGTTGGCCGTTTCAAGTTCTCATTTCGCAACAAGGCTGCCGGATGGTAAGTTACGATTAGGGGAATCCCATGATAATCATGAATGGTCTCCCGCATACTTTTCAACGGTTTATCCACACGCAAAAGGGTTTGCCCGGCAACACGCCCCAAGCTAACAATAAGTTTAGGCTTAATCAACCGTATTTGATTCAATAGATGCGGTTCGCATTGTTCAACTTCTGTCGCGAGTGGATCTCTATTTTCCGGAGGTCGGCATTTGAGTACATTGCAAATGAATACATCTTTTTCTCGACTGCGATCAATGGCTCGCAATATTTTATCTAACATTCTTCCTGATTTGCCTACAAACGGCTCGCCCTTAATATCTTCATCCCGCCCCGGCGCTTCGCCAACGAGCAATAGATTTGCATTGGGATCACCAACACCAAAAACAAATTTAGTCCGTGATTTCCCTAGTGAGCATTTTTGGCATTCGCTTATTTCAAGATTAAATGCATCCAGATCACCGGGATTGCTAGGTGGAATTGGATCATTCTTCTTGAGATCTAAATAAATTTCATCCCCATACAAATCACGAACCTGTCTAAGATATTGACGAGCCGGTTCGGATAGTTTGGGTTTCAAAAGATCAAATTACAGGTCTAGAGTTTCGGCCTGTTTCCATTCAAGCTTGCCATCAAGATATTCATCAAATGCTTCAGTCGTCGCTTTATCTTTTTCCTCGTAATCTTCAGGATCGATCATTGGAATTTCGTCGAAAACCCCAAACTCAATGGGTTCCTCTTCCAGAAAACTATCCTTGATGATGCGATCTTGCATGATTTGTCGGGCGCGCTTTGCTATAATTACGACTGCGTGGTAACTATCAACATTTTGTGCTTCCATTTTCTTCATTGATACTGGTTTAACTGCCATAAAGTACTCCTTTAGTTTTGGGGCTAATGATTGTTATCAATTCTTCAACGGCTCGGTTAAGGTTATCATTAATAACCTGACGGTCAAACCGTTCTCTGTATGGATATTCTTCTCGTATTCTTTCTAATCTTTTTTCAATATGTTCCGCAGAATCTGTCCCTCTTTTTTTGAGACGACCCCTTAAATGATCTTCACTGGGAGGCATCACAAAAATTGTGATGGTATCCTCGGGATAAAGTGATTTGATTGCCATGGCGCCTTTTACATCCACTTCTAACAATATCATTCGGTTTTCCGAGCGTGTTGTTTCAAGTGTATCTTTTAATGTTCCGTAGTAAAAATTACCATGAACTTTTTCATATTCGGCAAATGCGTTTTCCGAAATTTTCTGTTCAAATTCATCTTGGGAAATGAAAAAATAATCACGTCCGTTGATTTCGTTTTTTCTCTGTTGGCGAGTTGTGCAGGAAATAGAAAAATCCAACTCCGAAAATTGATCCTGCAATTTTCGGCATATCGTTGTTTTTCCCGTCCCTGACGGGGCTGAAATTACGATGAAATTTTTCATAGGACATTTTGAACCTGTTCACGCATCCGTTCGAGTTCGTTTTTCATTTCTACAACCCGGTTCACTCCCCTGTCGGATGTAATTTTTGAACCAACTGTATTCACTTCTCTGCCGACTTCCTGCAGAATAAAGTTGAGGCGTTTGCCAACCGGATTTTTTGATTTCAGCAATGTATTAAATTGTTCTATATGACTATCAATGCGAACCACTTCTTCGGTTACATCTGTTTTTTCTGCAAGGATGGCAATTTCCTGAATGATTCGGTTTTGATCAAGATCAATTCCATCGGAAAGTTCACGCACCTTTTCTGCATATTTTTTGGATCGGTTCTTTGTTTCGGATTCTGCCAATTTTTTCAAGGTTTTTAGGGATTTTTTAATATGACTACTTCTTCCTGATAAATCCTTTAATAGTTTTTTTCCTTCGGCTAATCTCATTTTTTCCATTTGGTTGCAAGCTTTTTGTACAGCATCTACAACACCATCCATACTTTCAACACCTTTTTCAGGTGAAGAAAATAGATCATCTGCCTTGATGACTTCTCCCAGAGAAATACTGACATTAAATTCTTTTTCAACATGAGAAACTGCATCTGCGATTGATTTCATCTTGGAGTGGTTAAACACCAACTCCCCTGATCCATTTTGATTTAGTGATTTTATTGTCAATGCTACTGTACCACGCTGAATCAAGTCTGTGAGTTTTTTTCGAATATTTTGTTCAACGATGGGATCTAATTCAAGTCCGCGAATCTTGATATCCAAAAAACGACCATTCACAGCACGTACCTGTGCTGTAATGTGGCTATTACCTGCAGAAACTTCTCCCCGCCCGAATCCTGTCATACTTTTAATCATAATTTGCTTTCGAAAAAAGTCTATGAATGTACCTGATAATACCCTTTGAGAACAACTGGAATGAATTGAATTAAAGAATTGATTTAACCCGATTAAAAATCCATTCGGGATGGACAGAAAATGAAATATAATGGCTGGTTCCGAGGGTACTTCCTGCGGGTGCCGTTTGGAACGCATAATCAATTCCAAATTGGTCCCAATTAAGTCCCAATCCTGTCGTGTAAGCTTTTGCGCGATTCCTTCCAAATCTAACTGCTACTTTTTCTTTAATTACAGTTTCAATCCCCCAGCGGAAATCAACGCCTACTTTATCCATTAATTGAAAATCATCATTCGGTGTTTTTCCAGATGGATCCACCAAAGCGTCCGTAAAAATCCCTACAGAAATAGGCAATTTAGTAAAAGCAAAAGTTTGACTCATCCCAATCACAGCCTGCGGTGCTGAAGCTTCAATAGATCCACTATCCCAAACAATCCAGGATGACGTCACGTCCGAAAACCTGACACCAATCATTCCGCCGTTCCATGAATTGTAAAGAAATCCAAGGTCTAGACCAATACCGGTCCCAAGATTTTCGCCCAAAGAATGATGAAGCCCTTTGAGTCCAAGTCCAATTTTCATTTTTCCAAACGTCCAATTCCGGGTGGTCATCATTGCCACTTGCCGATGTTTAAAAAAACTGATTTTTGTTTCGTCCAGTCGTTCGCCATCGTTTAAAATACCATCGCCTTCTCCGGCGTCTCCTGTTCCCGGCTGTCCATCCTCACCGAAATCCAGCAAAATGTCACGTGTATTGGGAATGTTTGATATACCTTCATGTAACAAAATAATTCCAATTGGCCACTTAAGTGAATTCGACAATGAAAATGCCCCAAGATCACTATTAATTAGACCGGCAAATCGGCTTTGGTGTGCATAAGTTAAACCACGGGAAAGTTGGACCGGATCGTGCGCCGGATTAAAGAGTGGTGCAATTGCGCCACCACCAATGGCAGTGAGCGTATTGCCTAAAGCGAGAGAACGACCATCACCGGCACTGGTGAAAATTTCCCAACCATAGCGAACCCAATAGGTTTCCGAAAGACCTACCTGTAAAGCAAAAAGAGTCAGTAGAATAACTCTTCGCATTAAAGACCGTGTTTTTTCTTGAGTTTATCGAGTGTCTCAAGCGCTTCAAGTGGCGTCATAGTGTTAATGCTCATTTTTTCAATGTCTTTCTGCAATTCCGATTCTTTTTTCTCAAATAATGATTGCTGATTAGACGCCGGTTTGTTTGGTGCAGTTCCATCTTTAGTTTGCTGACGGATATGGTGCGACAATATTTCTGTCGCTCTCGAAATGACACTCATAGGCAACCCGGCCATTTTTGCGACATGAATTCCGTAACTCTCATCACCAGGCCCGGGTAAAATTTTTCTTAAGAAAATAATCTTGTCACCAAATTCCTTTACTGCAGCATGATAATTTTGAAGCCGATCTAATGCATGTTCCAAATCTGTTAGTTCGTGGTAATGCGTCGCGAAGAGCGTGAGCGATGCACATTCATCCGTATTATGTAAATATTCGGTAATGGCCCACGCCAGTGAAAGTCCGTCAAAAGTGGCAGTTCCGCGACCAATTTCATCTAACAGAACCAGACTTTGTTTGGTGGCATTATTCAAAATATTCGCCGTTTCATTCATTTCCACCAAAAAAGTGCTCTCGCCACCGGCAAGATTATCACTGGCACCAACCCGAGTAAATAATTGGTCCCTAATACCGAGTTTTGCTGATTTTGCCGGAACAAAGCTCCCAATCTGCGCCATAAGTACAATCTGACCGATTTGTCGTAAATACGTGGATTTTCCGGCCATATTTGGGCCTGTGATCAAATGAATCTGACTGGTTTTGGAATCCATTTTCAAATCATTCGGTACGAATCTATCCGTTACAGGAAGTAGTTGTTCCACCACCGGATGGCGTGATTCATTCAAATTTATCACATTTTCTTCCACCATTTCGGGTTTGCAATAATGATGGTCGATGGCAACCTGAGCGAATGTGGATAAAACATCCAACCGATTCAACACATGTGCATTTACTTGAATTGACTTGGCTTCAGATAAAATGTGATCGCACAATGTGAAATAAATCTTTGATTCAATTTCGCAAATCCGTTCATCTGCAGAAAGAATTTTTTCTTCGTATTCCTTGAGATCCGGTGTGATGTACCTTTCTGAATTCACGAGGGTTTGCTTTCGAATATAATCCTCGGGGACCAAATCTTGATTGGCTTTGGTTACTTCTATAAAATATCCGAACACTCTGTTAAATCCGATCTTAAGCGAATTGATTCCAGTCTTTTCCCTCTCTTGAGATTGAAGATCAGCGATCCATTGTTTTCCGCTCGTTGATAATGCTCGCAAATCATCCAACTCAGCATTTACGCCATTCCTAATCACGCCAATTTGTGAAAGTTTTGCAGGTGGATCATCCGCTAATATTGTATTGATTTCCTCCGTAATTTTTGAAACATCCTTAAAAGTTTCAGACAACTTTTGACATTGTGAATGGCTAGAATCTTTTAGAATAAGACTGATCCCCGGAATCCGGTCGAGACTCAATCGGAATCCGAACAACTCTCTCGGTGTGAGTATGTGTTTACTCAATTTTCCGAGGGCACGTTCAAGATCGGTCAATTCCTTTAATTCAGATCGCAAATCGGATAATCGATTTTTATCTTGGACAAACCCTTCCACCGCATTATGTCTGTCCTGAATTGTCAATAAATCAGTGAGTGGACGATACAACCACGATCGCAAAAGTCTTCCACCTCCCGCTGTATTCGTTTCGTCCAGCACATCTATCAATGTTCCATGCGTACCTTGCGTGGCGAGTGATGCAAAAATTTCAAGATTCCTAACTGTGAATGCATCAAGATTCATCAAGCCGTCTTTTCGAATCGGCCTTACTGCGGAAACATGCGAAAGATTTCCGTTTAAATTTTTCTCAACATGATGAAAAATCATGCCGCCGGCTGTGATGCCAACATCCATAGAACTGCATCCAAAACCCTTAAGCGATTTTACCTTAAAATGATCCGTTAGAATCCTCATTGCTTCAGCTTTATCCACTGCCCAATCTTCCACTCTCGAAATAAATGGCATGCATTCGATATACCAATCTTGATCTGATATGGTTACACTTTCAGCCACTACTATTTCATGAGGGCTGAATTTTCTTAAAATGTCCAAAAGGTTTTTTCTGGGTGATTCACCCAAAAAAAACTCGCCGGTGGAAGCGTCTAAAAAAGCAAATCCGACTGATTTTTTTTCAAATGCAAGAGCTCCTAAAAATCTGTTAGACTTTTCGTTGAGAGTTTGATCTGATGTAATAGTCCCCGGTGTAACCACCTCTGTTACTTCACGTTTGACGATACCCTTCGCTAATTTCGGATCTTCAACCTGTTCGCAAATAGCAACTCGATGCCCGGCCTTTACCAGCTTCGGTAGATACTGATCCAAAGCATGATAGGGAAATCCTGCCAGCGGAACTTCGCCAGCAACGCCATTTGATCTTTTCGTCAGTACAATTCCAAGAATTTTTGCTACTGTCTTCGCATCTTCTGCAAAAGTCTCGTAAAAATCACCCATTCGGAATAAAAGAATAGAATCCGTATGTTGACGTTTAATTTCATCAAATTGCCGCATGAGCGGAGTGGATTGAGGTTTAGATTTCGCCATCAGGAAAACCGCCCTTTCATACGCACATTTCCGTCACGGTGGGTCCAATCTTTAGCGTCACAAAATTCCAAGAGCGGAATAGCAGATTTTCGTGTCGTTCCGGTTAATTCTTTAAATGTGTTCACATCAAGAGAATCATGATTTTTAAAAAAGGATTGTAAACTTTGAGAAAGTGATAGAGCCGAAGTTGAATGAATCCAAAACTGATCCCCTACCATATCAGTCAATCCTTCGTCTTTTAAAATATGTAGAAGTTCCAAAACCATTTTTGGGTCCAAATTTGTCCGGTCAGCTACATCTATTACTTTTGAAAGCTGATATCCTTCATTTTTCAGAAATGCAGAAATTTTTTCCGCTTTTTTACGGTCTTCTTCAGATAATTTCACCTCATGATTCATCAATGCAAAGCCGGATAAACTTTCCTTAATTCGACCTTCTTTTACAAGATCAACTAAAACCATTTTCAAACTACCTTTTGATAAATCAATTTTGTTTTGAATCATTTCCATATTTACAGCCTTTTTATATGGTTTTGATTGGTGAAATCCTTCTAAATAGTGTAACACTTTTTCTCGATTCCCTGCCTTTGCATCCGGATTTAATACCAATTCTTTTTCAATGATGAATCCTAACGATTCAACCATACTTTTGATTTCTGATTCCGGTAAATGAAAAATCCGGGAATAAACGGTCACAGTTTGTGAATCATTTCTATAAAAATCCACGCGGTGCTTAAATCTTTCAATCAGAGTTTCTGGAAGATCTGCAATCCATGATTTAAGCATTTTCCCTTGCGGGAGATCGGTGTCTAATACTGTTCCGCCGGCAATGGTTTCCATTGGAGAATATGATCGAAGAATCAATTTATCATCCATGGCGGCAGAGATAGGTTTTTCGAGGTCAAGCATCAAATGCGCAGAATCGCCGTGTTTAAGAGGTTTTAATCCAAATAATTTCGCTCTTCCTAAAACCTCGGCTGTCCCGATATGTAAACGAATTCGCTGCTTATCCTTGATTTTCCAACGTGTATCAGGAAGAAGGTTTACCTGCAATGCCAAGCGTTGAGTGGGCTTAATCCAGCCGGGTGAAAGAAGTTCGCAACCTCGCCATAAATGTTCGGCGTCTACTCCGGCGATATTGATCGCAGCTCTATCTCCAATTTGAATGGTATCCGTTTCAGCTAAATGTGTTTGCATTCCGCGGGCTTTCCCTTTGATTTTTCTCGGTAGAACTTCTAAATCATTTCCCTTATGAAGTGCACCGGATAAAACAGTTCCTGTAACCACCACTCCAAATCCTTTTTTATGAAATACGCGATCAATAGGCATTCGGAAAATTCCTGTATCAAGGGTAGCCTTTAATGATTTGGCTTCTTTAAGCAATGTATTTCGCACAGTATCAATACCCTCTCCTGTAATAGTTGAAGTTGGAATAATAGGCGCATCAGAGAAAGGTGACTCTTCCAGCAATTGTTGAATATCCAAGGTCACAAGTTCAATCCATTCGGCATCCTGCACTCTATCCACTTTAGTTAAAGCAACCACACATTTAGGAATTCCAAGATGCAACAATATCTGTAAATGCTCCCTCGTTTGAGGCATGATTCCATCATCGGCAGCTATGACGAGAAGCGCCACGTCTATGGTGGAAACACCCGCCACCATATTACGCACAAATTTTTCATGCCCTGGGACGTCAATAATCGTGATGTTTTCGTTGAGGTAAGCAAACCCCAGATTGATCGTCATTCCTCTTGATTTTTCCTCATCGAGATTATCAGTGTTGGTTCCGGTAAGCGCTTCAACGAGAGATGTTTTTCCGTGATCAATATGTCCTGCTGTTCCGATGACAACCTGCATCACGGTTTATATCTGGTTAATTGCGTCGGTCAGGATAAGGTGTTGCCCGGGAAGAATGGCTTTTAAATCAATGAAAAATGCTCGTCCGGAACAGTAACCAACAATGGGATAATTCAGCTTTCTGAAGGCGGCTGAAAGTTTGGAAGCCGTATATTTATTTGAGGAAAACCTTAACGCAACACTTGGCAATGGAGCATCGGGAAGTGAGCCGCTTCCAGCTTCTACTTCTGTTTCTACAATTGAAATTCCAAGTGCCGATTGTTTCTTTTTTAAAACACCTTTCAGAATTTTTTCAGCATGAGATTTTAAAGTCATTCGAGATGTTTTTAAAAGGTTGAGGGCTAAATTCGATTTCGTATTCCCATAATGTCTTAACGTCTCATCTAAGAGAGCGATCGTCCATTTATCACATCGAACGGTACGGTAAATTGGGTTATTTAAGATGGTTGATATGTGTTTTTTCTTGCCTGCAATAAGGCCAGATTGAGGACCGCCAAGCAATTTGTCACCAGAGAATGTGACCACATCCACACCCGATTTTATGACCGCTGAAACGGGCAATTCTTGAGGAAGTCCGATGGCATCCATGTCCACAAGAGCTCCGCTGCCCAAATCTGCAAGAACCGGAATTTTAGCTTTCCGCCCGAGAGCAACCAAATCTGTTAGGTCAACCGACTGGGTAAACCCCTTTACAATATAATTGCTGGTATGCACCCAAAGAAGCAAAGCAGTATTCTTCGAAATCGCCTTCTGATAATCTTCGATACGCGTTCGATTTGTGGTACCAACTTCCACCATTTTGCATCCACTTTTGCGAATAACATCCGGTATCCTGAACGAACCGCCAATTTCGACTTCCTGTCCGCGTGAAATAATGACTTCTTTTCCTTCAGCAAAGGTGTTTAAACAAAGAAAAACTGCGGCTGCATTGTTATTGACAGCCATAGAATCATCCGACCGGCATAAAGCAGATAAATTCCTTCTACAATGATCCTGTCGCTGACCTCTTTTTCCTGAGGACAAATCCAATTCGATGTTGGAATATTGTTCCAGTTTTGCGGTTACCGATTTAATGATTTTTTTAGACATTGGTGCTCGACCAAATCCAGTATGGAGAACGATTCCGGTACCATTGATGACCGATGAATGAGATCCAGTTTGTGCTTCCTTAATTTTTTGGATAATTTTTTTTAAAATTTGTTTACGTTTATCAGGAAAATTTCCGCCTTTTGCTTTAGATCGCATCCATTTCAATTCTTGATTAATTATATATTTTATATAGTCATTATGCAGAGACATATCCGCCCCTACTTCAAGTAACACTTCAGATACAGATGGTAAGGATTTTAACTGAGATTTTGACATGGGTAAAACTTGCTTAATTCTTGAAGAATTATCAAGATGAAACTCGGGTACTTTCAATTACCATCAGCGCAGTAAGTACAGCAGGAATAAGAATGATTCCCATGGTCGGAAAAACCCAGATTACACCAAATTTCTGTGCGATAATTCCACTCAATCCGGCTGCAATGGCGCCCACACCAAACGTCAAGAAAAAATTAATACCAAATCCAAGCCCGCGCATTTTGGAATGGGTTAATTCTGAAATCAACGTATTGGCAATGGGTTGAAAATTAAAATGAGTAATTCCGAGAAAAATACTCCACACAACTAAATAATGATCTGTACTGATTCCCATTAATATAAGAAATGGGATATTTAGAAGTACAACCCAAATCAATACCACAGGTCTGGGATATTTATCCGCAAGAATTCCACCGATCCATTGTCCGCATATTCCAGAAAGAAAAACCAACGCAGGAAAAAAACCTGCCTTAAATGTGCTCGAAAGATTTCCTAAAAATTCATTCGTATTCATGGCAAAGTGTGAAGGCATAAATGTGGTAAATCCGTTGTATGCCAACCCCATTAGTACGGCTGTAATGTAAAAATAAATAAGTGCCTTTTTATTTGTTGAATCAGGGGAAAGAGCTTTATCCGTTTCTAGTTCCTCAGGTGAATCCTTTTTGGGAATCAGAACCAATGTCGCCAGCCCTAAAACACCACCGACACTTGCTAGAAAAAGATATACATATCGCCATATACCCCACTCGGCAAAAACGGTTGCCAAAATTGGACCTAGGGCTAAACCAATAGAACCCATAATTCCATGAATTGCCATGGCTCTTCCCATTGGACGAACCCGTCTGGATAAAATGGTTAATCCTGCCGGATGATAAATGGATGCAACAAAACCAACAAATATGAGTGCTAAGGTAAATTGGGTTGTTGTGGAGGAAAGTGCCACCAATATTCCAGCTAAAAGACAAGAAAACTGAAAAATGAGCAACAGTTTCCTTCCGCCGAGTTTGTTTTCAAAATATCCTGCAGGAATTGCCCCTAAACCAAACATAAATGAGCTCCCAAGTGCTATAAAACCGAGAGCATCAAAACCCAAACCCAGCTCATCTTTAATAATTACCATTAAAGTTGGATAAACCAACATGAGCGAATGTGCAACCATATGAGAAGCACCTGTTAATGCTAGAATTATTTTGGCTTGTCGATTCATATACACAAAAGCCCTAACCGAGGACGGGAAGGGCTTTTAAGATGTGGGATTAAGATTACCGCTTTTCCGTAATTCTGGTTGCTTTCCCAGTTAGCTTTCGCAAGTAATTTAGTTTGGCTCTCCGCACCTTTCCACGCCGTGTTACTTTTACGGTCTTTAGCAAAGGTGAATGAAGCGGGAAAATACGTTCCACACCAACTCCCCCTGAAATTTTCCTTAATGTAAATGTTGCAGAAATACCTGCACCTTTTCTACCGATAACCACTCCTTCAAATTTCTGCGTTCGTTCTTTACCGCCTTCAACGACTCTTACGTCCACAGAAAGGGTATCGCCTGAATTAAATTTTGGAATGTCAGTTTTTAATTGGTTTGATTGTGTATTTGTCATTGTTCACTCTCCATAGATTTCATTTTATCTTTATATTTTTCCCATAAATCCGGTCGTCTCATCTGCGTCCGTTTTTCACGCTGATTTTGACGCCAGCTATCAATATGATCGTGGTGCCCGCTTAAAAGGGTATCAGGAACTTCCATTCCATCTATTTCCCTAGGTTTTGTGAACCAGGGAGTATCAAGTAAGCCGGATGTAAAACTATCGGACAAGGCAGATTCTCGGGAATTCAATACACCCGGGACTAAGCGAATAATGCTATCCATCATCAATAGTGCAGGAAGTTCGCCTGCTGACACAACAAAATCGCCAATAGAAAATTCATGTGTGACATATTTTTGAATCACACGTTGATCAATTCCCTTGTAATGTCCGCAAATAAAAATAATGCGTTCTGTGTCGCACAAAGTTGTTGCCACACCGTCGGACCATATTTCACCTTGCGGATTCGGATACACCACGGCTGTTCCGTCTTGTCCGCCTACCAATTCAAATGCATGTTCAATTGCTTTAAACATGGGTCCCGCCATCAACACCATTCCACTACCGCCACCAAAAGGGGTGTCGTCAACCTGTCGGTAATTTCCTTCGCCAAACTCTCTTAGATCAACAACATGGAATTGGACGGCATCGCGTTCTTCCCCTTGGCGAAGAATACTATAGCGGATGGTTGTTTTAACCAAGTCGGGGACCGTTGTAATAATTGCTATCTGCATTAATGATCCATCAATCCGTCTATAGGGCGAATCACAATTTCTTCATTGTTATGATCAATCGAATTTACGATTTCGGAAATAACCGGAATTAAAAACTCTTTCTCATCTTTTTCGATCGTGTACACATCGTTTGCAGGCAACCAAAGAATATCTTTTAAATTGCCTACGAATTTACCCGAATCTGTGAAGACTTCGTATCCGATCAAATCCTGCGAAACAAAAGAAATTGGGTCACTTTCGGATGCATGTGTGAAAACCTTTTGCCCCACAAGCGCCTCCGCTTCAAGTCTGTTTTGTACACCTTCAAATAAGATTCGTGTCTTTTTTCCTATTCTGGCAGATTTTTTCAGCTTCATTTCCAAAGCCGAATCATTAGAATACCCTAAAAATAGAGTTGGATTTTCAGCATAATCTTCAAAATATCTGCAGAGTGGAATGACATGCACTTCACCTTTTAGCCCGGAGACTTTGGTTACTTTCCCAATGGGAAAAAGTTTATTCATTATCCACCAAATCAATAACTTCTAGTCTGGCGCGTTTGCCGCCTTCTTTGGCATTAATCGCAAATAGGATTGTCCTGATAGCGGAAATATTTCGTCCTTTTTTCCCTATGACTTTGCCATAATCTCCCTCACCAACCGTGAGTTCGAAAATGATGCTTTGTTCTGTTTCCACTTTATGAATTTGAACTTCATCCGGTTTATCCACCAGTGACTTTACAGCAACTTCAATGAATTCTTCCATCATTTGTCCTCCTTCTTTCCTTCCTCAATACTTTCTGCTTTAACTTGCTCTTCAGCTGGCTCAATTCCTTCAGATTCATCCACTGTTTCTTCTGTTTCTTTTTCAGGTTCTACTTCAGGTTCTGGTTCGGGTTCAGGCTCAGGTTCTGGTTCGGGTTCTTCGCGTTCTTCAGCAGGTGCATCAGATTTATCCGTTGGCTCTTCTTCAGTTGTTTCTTCTACCGGCTTTTCAACTTCATCCTTTTCCTCATCCTCAGCAACTTCCTTTAGAGGTTCAGCTTCGGCCGTTTCTTCCTCTTTTACTTCCTCAACCTGATCTTCATCCTTTTCCTCTTCTTTAGCTTCCTCTGCCGGCTCGTCTGCTTTTTCATCTTCGGCAGGTTCTGCAGCAGGTTCTTCGTTAGAAGTTTCTTCTGTCACAGCTTCTTCCTTTGGTTCCTCTTCTGGATCTTCGGGTTCTTCGCTTTCTTCAGCAGGTGCGTCAGACCCTTCAGTTGGCTCTTCTTCAGTTGTTTCTTCTACCGGCTTTTCAACTTCATCCTTTTCCTCATCCTCAGCAACTTCCTCAGTTGTCGCATCTTCTGTTGCCGAAGCATCATCTTTGGGTGCATCTTCAGTAGGTACCTTTACGTCTTCGGATGGTATTTCCTCAACTGCATCGGTTTTCTTTTCTTCTGCTTTTTTGGCTGCTCTTTCGGCGCGGTTAGATTTCACCTCTTCTCGATTGAGTTCCCATTTTTTCATTTCTGTTTCAATCGATTTTTCATCCATTCCCTGTTTCATCAGATGCCAGCGGTGGGCCAACCCCGAATCGCGGAGAAGTCCGTGGGCAGCGTCTGTTGTTTCGGCGCCTTCTTTTAGCCAATGTAAAATTCTCTCCTGTTTTAAAACATACTGATCTTTTGTTTTAATTGGGTCGTACCAGCCCAACTCTTCGATGGCAGCACCATCTCTTCGTTTGCGTGAGTCCATTACGACCATTCTATAAAAAGGCCGGTTTCGTCTTCCAATGCGTTTCAGTCTTATCTTCGTTGACACGTTTCGTCTCCTTAATGTGCACCCATAATTGGGTAGTTCAGTCCTGCAGGTAATTTCATTTTACCCATTTTTTTCATCATTTTTTGCAGTGCAAAATATTGTTTTATCAGCTGGTTTACTTCTTGGACAGTTCGTCCTGAGCCTTGCGCAATTCTAGATCGGCAACTTCCATCAATAATAGACGGATTATTTCGCTCGTTTTGCGTCATGGAATTGATGATTGCTTCCGTCCAAATGAGTTGCCTGTCATCTAAATTTAAGCCTTTTAGCATTTTTTTATTCATACCGGGCATCATTCCGACGAGTTGGCTTAAGGGACCCATATTTTTCATTTGGTTCAGCTGTTCTTTATAGTCATCAAGCGTGAATGACTGTTTTTTTAATTTTTCTTCCAGTTTTTCCGCCTGTTTCGCATCCATCACCTTTTCGGCTTTTTCCACCAACGAAACCACATCGCCCATCCCCAGAATTCTATCGGCAACCCGTTTGGGATCAAATGCTTCAAGTCCATCCATTTTCTCGCTCACACCCATAAACTTGACCGGAACACCGGTAACCTCAGAAATGCTGACTGCCGCACCGCCTCTTGCATCACCGTCCATCTTTGTAAGAATGGTACCAGTAAGTTGCAATGCTTCGGAAAATGCTTTGGCAGAAATTACCGCATCCTGTCCGGTCATTCCGTCCGCTACAAATAAAGTTTCATCCGGATTGACTTTAGCAGAAATCATTTCAATTTCCTGCATCATTTCGCCATCAACATGAAGCCTACCTGCTGTATCAAGAATAACAACTTGAATTTTTTCCGCTACGGCTTCTTTAATTGCGCTTTCGCAAATTTTTACAGGATCCTTATGGCCTTCGGAATAGACAGGAATATTAATCTGTTTCCCTAAAATTTTTAATTGATCAATCGCTGCAGGACGATAAATATCCGCCGCTACCAGCATGACGGATTTTCCTTCGTCATTTATTTTTTTGGCAAGTTTGGAGCAGGTAGTAGTTTTCCCGGATCCTTGCAATCCGGCCATTAGAATAACAGTCGGTGGTTTTTTAGCAAAAGTTATTCCGGATGATTTGGATCCCAAAAGTGAGGACATTTCATCTCGAAGTATTTTGACGAACTGATATCCCGGCTTGACAGATTGGGTAACCGTAACGCCAAGCGCCTTAGTTTCTACGCGTTTGATAAAATCTCGCGCGACTTCAAAATGGACATCAGCTTCCAAAAGAACACGACGAATCTGACGAGATGTGTCTCGAATGTTCTTATCCGAAATCTTCCCGAGGCCACGAATGTTCCTGAGAACAGCGTCTAATTTTTCTGATAATTGTTCAAACATGATTTTTCGTTTCGAAAAAAGCCTAGGAAAATACTTGCTTTTCTCGTCCTATACAACAAGTTAAGAGAATGATTATTTTTTTGACGTCACTTGAAATGACTTGAATGGGGCAAAAGGGTGACTAACTTACTATTTCATCAACACCAGTTTTTTCGTCGCCGTGAACTTCGGTGAACTAATCCGATAGAAATACATTCCAGAGGCCATGCCGGCAGCATCCCACCGTACGGTATAGCGCCCGATTTCTTGGCGTCCCTGAACAAGGGTTGCCACTTTTTCACCGAGAATATTATACACGTCAAGTCGTATCTCTCCCGCTTCGGGAATATCGTACTGGATCGTCGTTACAGGATTGAATGGATTCGGGTAATTCTGATGCAGCGCAAATTCGGTCGGGATGAATTCTTCATCCACGCTCAAGGAAGTGCCGTCCGCTAGAACATACCTCGGACCATTTTCAGCAAGCACTGTATCCGATCCGGCAATGGCCGCCACATTCCATTTGATGACACTGTTATCGCCACTCAAATCAAAAAGGTCATCATAAATATCCTCGTAATACACAACAACACTAGTGTCAGTCAATGTGCTGTCATGTTTCACGGTGTCAATCATTGTTCCTCCTGAAAAAACGATATGACCAAACTTGGCTCGGTACATTACAGTATCACCATCCGGATCGCTCGTTGATTCCCACACAAAGACTACGGAATCTGAAGTCAGGTTTGCATTTGTAAGGGAAATCATCAGGGAATCATTCGGACTTAAGAGCGAAAAATCCTCCGGAGGTAAATAAATGGCAGCACATCCCTCGCCGGATGCACCCATATTTGCACCATTTTCACCAGTGCCAACACATGGTGAGTTTTCGGCTAAGGTAAAGTCACCACTATCTGGGTTGCAGAAAAGAGGGTTTGAATCAATATTATTACCTCCATCTATAGCCTCTATATCCCAGTTATCGCTTCCTCCACTGTTCTGAATACTAGAGTAAGAATATGTTGTATTGCCTCCAGCAATCGGTGATCCAAATGTGTTTCCCCAAATTATTGAATTACTTATAGTACCTACCCAATAAACTAAGTAGTAGCTATTTGAAGTAGAGTTGACGAGTGTCATGTTTGTCAATTCACCAACACCTTCTACCAAATCATTACTACTGTTGTTTATGCAATTTTCGATTATAAGATTATCAATGATAAGGTAAGAAGACCAGCCATTGCCAAATATTGCACTACCAACATTCCAATAAGGCGTCACTATATTTGTAATTCTAATATTTGAAACATTAACATTAGTTGCATCCCAAATACCTAAGCCCATAGGTCCACCATCAAATGTGAAACCATCAATAAAGATTGAATCTGCATCCTGTACACCACTGCCTTGAACCCCATCTTCATTATAAATAATTGTAGAATCTCTTCCATGAGTTGACATTATATATCTATGATTGCCTCCAACAACTACAAATCTATTGTACATCCCCGCCGCTACTAATACAGTATCACCATCAATCGCATTATCGATCCCCATTTGAATTGACGCAAACGGATTTTCTTCAGATCCATCACCAGTTGAATCTGATCCTGTAGTAGAAACGTGTACAACAAGAGGACCATAATTGACCGCCTCATGCGCATCCACATTAAAACGGAAATGGCCGTTCTGAGACACAACCGTATCCATGCCTCCGACGGCAGCAACATCCCAACTCACTTCACTGGAATCACCCATAAAATCGGTGATGTCGCCAAGAATGTCTTCGTAAAAAACGTAAAGCATCGTCCCCAACATCAGTGAATCGTGTTCCAATGATCCGAGCGAATCACCTTCACCGTAAATCGTATGATGCACGTGGAATTCATACATCACAGAATCATCCGGATCGGCGCTGGTTTCCCAGCTGAACAACAGTGAATCCGTCAATACATTTGATTCTGTGAATATAAGTAGTGAACTGTCTGCGGGTGTCAAAAGTGAAAAATCACCGGGACGGTATTCCACTGCACCCGATGCGTCAATGCTAAGGGCGAATGGACCGTTATTGGAAAGTGTATCTACCATTCCTGCCGTCAAGTTCACATCCCATACAATTATGCTGTTGTCACCAAAATATGTAGCAATATCATCGAGAATATCTTCGTATAAAACAACGACCGACGTATCCGTGATAACCGTGTCGTGAAAAACTGTATCTAGCATGGCGGTTCCGTCGTACACAATGTTTTGCACCATAAGTTTGTACGCGACGGTATCATCCGGATCTTCCGAAGCCGACCAAACAAATGTCACCGAATCCGTGAGGGCATTCGTATCATTGATCGCTATAGCAAAAGCATTGGCCGGACTTAAGAGAGATATCATGGACGCAGGATCATCAATTGCGCTGATCTCAAACCAGACGTTGGCTGTATCCGAATCCATTCCGTCGCTGACCGTGTACGATAAACTATCCGAGCCATGAAAATCCATATCCGGTGTGTAGGTGAGCGACGGTGCTGTTCCTGTTACCGAACCGTGCAACGCACTGTCCAAAACGGCAAATGTCAGAGAATCGAGTTCCACATCGGATCCTGAAAGTGTAAACGACTGCGTTTCATCTTCATCCAAGGTAACCGTCAGATCACCCGCAATAGGCGCATCATTGACCGGAACCACATTGACCACCATCGTGTCACTCACGGAAAGTCCTGCGGAATCTGCTGCGGTGAAGATCACTTCCGCAGAACCGCTACTGTCCGGTGTTAAACTGAATGTAATGGTATCATTCACAGCAGTGATGCTGAGCAAATTCGGATTGCCGTTGACATGGCTGAACGTAAGCATTGGATCATCCACATCGGAAAAATAATTGTTGAGGTCACCTATCGTCGTATCGGCCGCGTCCTCATCCGCCGTTATATCTGATAAGGCAAGTGTAAGAACGGGTGCATCATTCACATTATTGACCGTAATCGTAAAATCCTGCGTGGCTGTAGCACCGTTTTCATCGGTTGCCAAGAGCGATACGCTGTGATCGCCGACGTCATCGTTATCCGGCGTGCCCGATAAGGTGGAAGCCGGCAAGTCTATTCTTCTTATGATATCATTACCAGTATCACAAACGTACATAGATGATCCCCATAGATACAGATCCTGAGGGGAATTGAATTGAGCAACACTTCCATCTCCATCTGCGCTGCCGGTACTATTATTTCCGGCGATTGTGGTTACATTACCATCCTGATCGATGGCTCGGATGCATTCGTACCAATAATTTGTAGCATATAAAATGTTAGCGTTATTATCAAATGTCAATCCATCTAATCTATAAATTTGAGCACTGGTTCCCTGGCCATCTGCATGGCCTTGAGTTCCTGTTCCGGCAATCGTGACAATATTACCATCGGGGGTAATTTTCCGAAGCGTTGCATAATCGGCAAAATAAACGTTGCCGCTGTCATCTACTTCAATCGAACTAGGACTGTGCAATAGCGCGGTTGATGAATCCCCGTCCACCAACCCTCGTTGAGATGGTATCCCGGCTATAGTGCTCACCGTGCCATCGGGAGTGATTTTCCGTATCGTGTAGGCATGTGTGCATGTAACATAAACATTGCCCTGGTTATCCACAGCAACGTCATATGGCTGGTAAAATTCTGCATTTTCCGCCGGGCCGTCCACATTACCCCAGCCGCCATTTCCCGCATAGGTTGTTACCAAACCATCCGGAGTCACTTTACGAATTCTCCTTCCTGAGTAATCAGCAACATAAATATTTCCGGCGCTATCCAGATCCATGCCGTAAAGATTATTAAAAGATGCGGCCGTACCTTGACCGTCTTGATGAGCTACTGATCCACTTCCCGCAAGGGTGGTGACAATTCCATCAGTTGATATTTTTCGAAGGACAGAATTCCCATCATCACCAACATAAATTGTGCCGTCATCTGCAATACAAATACCCCGCGGGTAAGAAAACCTTGATTCTAAAAGAGTTGAATCAATGTAACTGCCCACATCAGCTGAGCCGGCATAGGTGCTGACCCATGCACTGGAATTCACCGAAAGCGTCAGCCAATCCGGAATGGTGGGCGCTGTTACAAATACACTGTCGCCTTCTGCATCCGATGTTGAGATGGTGTATGAATATTCCGAATCTTCATCCACGCTTGTTACGGCCGTGGATGTAAATGTTGGCGCATCGTTCACATTCGTAACCGTTATGCTGACTTTCCCTGTATCAGCGGCTGTACCGTCACTCACTCTGAACTTGAGGCTGTCAGAACCAACAAAGTCTGCATTTGGGCTGTACGTAAATGAACCCAATGAAGCATTGTCCAAAGTCACCATTCCATTCGCCGGATTTGTGACGATGGAAAAGGTGAGCGCATCGCCTACATCCACATCACTTCCGGGAAATGTTCCGGTGTAATCCGTGTCCTCATCGGTAGAAAAACTAAGATCCGATGCAACCGGTGCATCATTGGTATTTCGATTTCCGGAAACCAGAAAATCATCGGCAAACATATAATAATCATTCAAGGATACATTTTGAACGGCAAGAAAAATGGATTGGCCAATATAACTGCTCAAATCATAAGAATACTTCGTCCATGAAGATGATAAATTTGTAATGGATTCAAGCGTGACGGTGAAGCTGGAAGCAAGGCTGTCGGATGTGGAAAGCAGCACATTAAAATCTTCCAAATAACTGGCACTATGGGATCGAGCCCAAAAAGAAAAAGTCGCAGCCGAAAAATCGCTTGGGATACTTATTTGAGGTGTTACAAGATAATCATCATTCGCGCTTGAGTAATAAATATAGGCACCTTTATCTCCATAGTATGAGATGTCTAATGTGGAACTTGATCCTACTCCCCAAGTCGCTCCATTGCTGTTATTATCGATTGTTGTCCAATCATTCGGCATGCCGTCTTCAAAGCTGGTACTGAGCAAGGTTTTATCAGAAGAATCAGCAATGAGCCCCATATATTTATCTGAAATCCATCCGTGCATTCTTCCGGACTGCTGTGATGAAAATCCATCATTAGAAAGATCGTAGCAATCGTCATCGGCATAGCCCATAAAATTGTGAAAATCCGTTCCCGTAAAGGTGTTGCTTTGGCAGTCGGTCGTGCCTGGATCTCCGCAGGAATAATTAGTGGGAGTGGATTTTGTATCTGAACACATGTCTCCCACTACATCAGCGCTGTCTCCGGTAGCATAGGTATAACCATCTGCGCCTTCGTAACAGTCACCGCAATCGGTCACTTCACTTACGCCGTGATGTGTGTGCCAAAGTCCCATTCCGTGGCCAAGCTCGTGCGTGATGGTATGCTGAGGAATATTAGCAGAACCGCTAAACGTGCGCGGCCCGCCAAACCAATCTTTATCTAAGATTGTACCGCCGTAAGTGGTGAGCGCATCGCTGCCCCACGGAAACGTCGAAACACCAAGGATGCTCCAGCTGGCATCCGTATCGCACACATAGAGATTGTGATACTGCAGCGGATCGGCACCGTAGAGTTCTTTGAGGGCTCCGGTGGACCAATCTGAACTGGTAATAGTCTGATAAGTTGCATCATTGTGAATCTGGAATGTGGCGTCAAATTTGAGTGTATAGTCGGAAAACGCTTCATTGAGAGTGACCAATTGCGCTTCTGCGTCTGCAAGTGTTGCCGTTGGATTATTCCCGCTGTTATCCGCAAAGGCGTGGATGTATAGCCTGATAATAAGAGTGTCGGAACTTGTTCCGGGAATATAGGAATCTCTTACACCTGGATCATCAGTGGATCCGAAAAATGAACAAGATCTTTGTGTACCATTATTTTCAATCCATGCCGGCATGGTGCCACACCATTCGTCCACAGATTCACGTGTATCCAACATCGGTGGCGGACTGTAACCGGGTCGAATTCGCGGAATAACTTTGATAGGTGTAGAACTGTTGCTGAACAGTTTTTCCGTGGTGATTTCAGTTCGCTTTTCTTTTACCTGTGCGAACAATGTAGCAATGATGAAGAGACTCAGTAATCCTTTTTTCATGCTTCCTCCCACAATTGGTTCTGAATTATTCAGAATGAATATGAATAGAAATATACAAAATTTCCCGACAAAGTAAATGATAAAATGTCTTCGGTAACAGATTGTGTGAGGCGAATCACATAGACAGAAATATTACTCACCCCTGGGGTGAGTTAATTCATAAAAAGATTCAGCCTGATAAATATTTCCGTATAAAAACAAGAACGGTTTTTTAATTGCAGAAGAAACACTGTCTGAATTCCCGCGCCACACGGGAATGAGTTTGTTTCTTCTAAAAAACCGAACGCAGTTTTAGGGAATATTTATCCAGCTGTGATTTTTTGGTTCTTTTGTATCAGACAAAAGAACAGGAATAAACCACTGCTATCATTTGTATTCTAGATTCCGAATCAAGTTCGGAATGACATTTTTGCCTTGTGCACCCTGTTTGCCCCCAATAACACTCCGTCCACCAGCTGGCGAGCAACCCTCTCAAGAGGGAAATACAAATATATATGGGAAAATTTGAGTTACGCTTCGAACTGCACTGAAACCAGTTTAGAGACTCCTCTGTTTTCCATGGTGACTCCGTAAAGCTGGGTCGCAGCTTCCATAGTTAGTTTATTATGCGTGACTACTATAAACTGAGTTTCGTCGGAAAATTGTTGCAAAACACGTGTGAATTTTTTGATATTTACATCATCCAAAGGTGCATCCACTTCATCCAAAATACAATACGGACTTGGTTTTACCTGATAAATCGAAAACAACAGCGCAATTGCGGTAAGCGCCTTTTCACCGGCAGAAAGCATGCGAAGATTTTGGTTCCGTTTACCCGGTGGCTGAGCGTGGATAGAAATGTTGGCTTCCAAGGGATCTGGATCGCCTGTTAGAGACAATTCACCTTTTCCACCTTCAAAAAACATGGTAAACAGTTTTTCGAAATTAGTCTTTATCTCATCAAACGTTTCTTTAAACATTTTCCGAGCGATTTCATCAATTTTTTGAATGGTTTCCCGAAGATTCTCCTCCGCCTTCATCAAATCCAATTTCTGATGAGTCAGCATTTCAAGACGTTTGGATTCTTCATCGTGTTCATCTTTTACCGCCATATTAATAGGGCCTATATTTATGATAGAACTTTGAAACCGCGCAATCCTATCCCGAACATCCTCCAATGAATTAGGTGTTTCAACCTTATCCGGTATTTTCATATTATATTTTTCCATAATACGATCTTTTTGGGATAGAATTTTTTGCTCAAATTCGGCGATATCCACCTCGGCTTGTTTCAGTTCTTCTAAAATCATTTCACGTGATTGCTGCTCAGATTTTATCTTTGCTCGGATATCTTCAATATGCTTGTACGATTCTTCTGCTGCTGCCCGCTTAAGATCAAGAACGGATCGTTGTTTTTGAATCTTACCCATTGCGGTTTGAAGTTCCGCTTCACTCGATTCTGATTTTGCAGTTAATGATTCAATTTTAGTTTTTAATTCTGATATTTCGGTTTCAATTATTTTACCACGATCCGTCAATTCATTGATAAGATCTGAAGTTGTTTTTTTCTGAAACGTCAGATTATCTCGTGAATTTTCGAGATTCAATAGCTCAATTCTCATATCTTGGACCCGTTGGTGAAACCCATCGCGTTTCGTTTGCGATTCAGATACTTTCCCCTCTGCTGTGCTAACTCGTTTTTCATAATTCGTGAGTTTCGATTTAAGTGTCTGGATTTCAGGGTACATATTTTCAACTGCTTTTTCCATATCATTGACAGCAGTTTTGATTTCCTCAGTTCGTGAAGATATTTCAGATAATAAATCGACCGATTGGGCTTGACGAAAACTGCTACGCATTATGTCTGCGTCAATCTTTGCCTGTTCATCAATCAACTCCCGGATTTCGCCAGAAAGTGCTTCAAATTTCACATCATTTTTTGCCTTCAATTCTTCAAGTTCCGTAACGTCTTCCTGTTGTTGCTTTCCCTTGATCGAAAGAGAATCAATTTGTTTGAGGATTGATTCAATTTGTTTTTTTCGTCCCAAAAGGTTTGCTTCAGTTGACCGAGATCTATTTTTAAGGATAAAATGTCTCCCGGATAATGATCCTGAAAGATCTACGCAATTCCAACCAGACATGTCGGCATCATTAACCACTTTATGCAAATCGGACACAACCAATAGATTTCCCAAAAGCCTTTCAACAAGCGGTTGAAATTCTTTTTTACAAGAAACAAAATCGCTTGCTCTTCCCAGCACCTCTTTTGATTTTGGAATCGCTAAAAGTGATGATTTCATAGATGAAATTTCTTTGAGCGGAATAATGGAAGTTTCGCCTAAATCGTCTGTTTCCAACCGTTCAAGGATGGCAAATGCAGAGGATCGGTCTTTTGCGACCAAACATGACGCAAGATCGCCAAGCGCGGTTTCAATGGCAGATTCTTTTTCTGAATCAGCCGTAATAAGGTCAGCTAATGGTCCTAATATTCCCTTGAATTCGCCTTCATGATCCAACGCATATTTTGTCCCTTCCGGATACCCTTCGCCCTTGCTGACAAGTTCATTGTAAAATGCTTGTTGGTTCTGCAGACCTTCCTTTTGGGTTAGAGTGCTTTGATATTCCAAGGTTAGCGCGTGATGTTTTTCATGAAGAGAAAGAGATTGACCTTCGAGTTCCTTCAATTGGGTTTTAAAATCTTGAATTGCGGTTTCCGTTTTTCCTTTTTCTTTCTCTAAGGATCGGTGCAATTGTTCATCGGCATTTTTGGTTGCTATCAATTCCGTTTGTTTCGCACCTAAAACATCAGCTTGTTTTCCTTTTTCTAAGATTAAATCCCGTGTACGGTTTAATAGATGTTCTTTGTCTTTAATCGTTCGTTCAGATTCCCAACGCTTGGACAAAATTTCATTTAAATCGTTGCGAGAATTTTGATATCCTTTTTCGACCACATCAAATGCATCTTTTTCTTTTTTATAGAGAGATAATTTTTTATTTACAGTAGGTTCAATAGATTCGATTTCTTTGTCATAATCTGAAATTTGAAGGGTTAGTTTTTCGATCCGTGTAAATGCAGAATCTTTTTCAGTAGCCAACCTTTGGATTGTCGAAACGGATGCGTGATGTTGTTCCTTGGCTACTATAATTGTATTTGCTATTTCCTCTCTGAAAGCATTCAGTTCATTTAGGGTTACTCTCAACATTTCGACTTCCTTTTGTTGGTCTCGATAACCAGATTCATGCGATGTTAATTCAGTATCATAAATGGATTTTTCAGTAGCCTTTGAATCCTTTATATGTTTGAATTCTCTGATTTTTTTGCGAATTGGATTGGCTTCTTTCTCAGCAGATTTGATGGTTAAATACGCCAGCTCAATGTCAGAATCCTTAATCTGTTCGGTCAATTTTTCATGCCGTTTATACCGCTTTAGCTGAAGATCTAGGTTTCGGACTTTGGTTTCGACCTCTAAAACAATATCTTCTACTCGATCCAAATCGACATGCGTTTGTTCAAATTTTCGAAGCGCTTCTTTTCGTTGGCCTTTATATTTATTGACACCTGCTGCTTCCTCAAACATCCGCTTCCTGTCTTCCGCTGTATCAGATAATATCTGCTCAATCATTTTGAGTTCAATAACTGAATACGCATCCGATCCCATACCGGTATCGACAAATAAATCATAAATATCTTTTCGTCTGCATTTATTTCGGTTAATATAATATTCGCTGTCGCCGTTACGAAAAACACGTCGGCTGATTTCTACATCATTGTACTCAATCGGAAGTCTTCCTTTATTATTATGGACTGTCAGGGAAACTTCACATACGCCTAGAGGTTTTTGCTTTTCGGTGCCGTTAAATATAATGTCCTGCATTGATGTTCCTCGAAGAACACTGGTTTTTTGCTCGCCAAGTACCCAGCGAATTGCATCTACAATATTGGTTTTGCCACAACCATTAGGGCCAACGATGGCAGTAATGCCTTCGCCGAATTTGAGTTTATCCTTTTTTGCAAAAGATTTAAACCCATGTAATGTGAGGTCCGAGATATACACTTAATATTGGTTTGGGTCAAATTCTATCTGAGAAAGTTAGTGAATTTTAGAGGATAAAACACGACTCTTTTGCTCATGGCGGCATCCTGAATGAACCCGCATTCTGCGGAGGAATGAAGAATCTCAGACAAACGATTGTAGGTAAACTTATGTTTGAGATCTTTCGTCGTTCCTCCTCAGGATGACACACTTTACCCAGGCGGCCAGTTAAACTTCCGCCCACCCATTAAATGTAAATGCACATGCCAAACAGTTTGCCCCGCATCGGCATTGCAATTAAACCCTGTACGGTAACCTGATTCTGCAATTCCCTCCTGTTCGGCTAGATCTTTTGCCGCGAGAACCATTTCACCCATCAGTTCTGCATCATTTTCTTCTAAATCATTAAGTGTGGCAATATGTTTTCGCGGAATAATTAGAATATGCGTTGGTGCTTGGGGATTAATATCTCGAAAGGCTACCACATTCTCTCGATCGAGGATCAATTCGGAAGGAATAAAACCTGCAGCTATTTTACAAAAAAGACAATCATCCATTTTACTCTCCTAATCATGGTTTATTGAAATTAATCAAAAATGATGCAGCAGTTATGGCTGCGGTTTCAGATCTGAGTCTGCGTTCACCTAACGAAATAAAATCAATATCAGTTTTCTTTATTTTGGAAATTTCAACTTCATTGAAATCCCCTTCGGGTCCCACAATAAAATGAGCAGTTCCATTCTTTATACCAGCGGAAAATTCACGTATTGATCGTTTTCCATCCCAATGCAATACGGCCCTGTCGGATCCTGGATAAGCAGCTAACCACTCATTCAGTGGTACGGGTTGCAGTATTTTTGGGAATACACTTCGTCCACATTGTTTGGCGGCAGATTGAACAATATTTTCACATCGTTCCAAATTGATAGACTTTTTTATACAACGATCCAGAATGAGCGGCGAAATAGATTTCACACCAACTTCGGTTCCTTTTTCCAGCAATAGTTCAAATCGGTCTCGCTTAATAATTCCTACTGCAATGTGAACATCAACGTTAGGTTCTCCATATTTTTTGTGTGTTTCCTGAATGATTCCGGTCACAGATTCTCCAACCTGTTCAACACGTCCTTCATACGCCATTCCCGAACCATCCAGTAACCAAATCATTTCGCCGGAATTGATTCTTAGTACATGCGATAGATGATGAGATTCGGTCTCGTCCAATGTGAATTTGTCACCATCTACCTTGGAAGGATTCACATAAAAAAACCGTTTATCAGGCATTACTTCCGCCAGTTTAAAGTAAAACCGAGGACAAGACCACTGTAATTGGCTCTTTTGCCGGCGTTATTTTTCATCGGAAATATATCAAACCCCGCACTGGCAGTAAAAACTATCCTATTTATATAGCCAATATCCATCCCACCTCCAAAGTAACCGCCCGGAAGTGTTGCAATATCCGGGTGAGACCACCTTTTGAAAAATGATTCTTCATCTGTGGCTTCCATGACGAAAACTGGTCCTGCTTTTGTAGAGATAAATGGACGGATATTGTTCGCTATCTGACCTTCAAAGGGATAATACCGTGCCGTCAATAATACCGGAAGAATCACGAGGTGTGTAATATCTGATGGCTGCACAGGTTGCCCGTAATAATTATAGGTAACGATTGGAATTTCGTCTTCATCCTTGATATCATAAATTCGTGATTCAAGTCCAAATGCCCAGTCAAGAGACGGATTCCATGTATAATTAAAATTAATTCCGCTACCATACACGCCCATAGCTAAGCCAAACCCTCGCTGGTTTGGGTATGTACCGGCAAGAGCGAATCCGCACAGCAAACATAACATTATTGTATTGCGAAATCTCATCGGAAGGAAGTTTACGGAATTAGAACAATTTTTCCGAATGCTTCGCCATTCTCAAGCTTGCGATGTGCATCCGCGCTATTTCCCATTTCAAAAACTGAATCAATAACCGGTTTTATAACACCTGATTCTGCAAATTTGAGAACCTCATCCATACTGGAAACATTGCCCATCGTAGAACCAAGTATAGACTGCTGTTTGAAAAATAGATGTCTCAGATTTATTGAAACATCCGTTCCGGTCGTGGAACCGCAGGTGACCAATCTTCCGCCTTTTGCTAGACTCTTTAGGCTCGTTTTCCAAGTTGCCTCTCCAACATGTTCAACAATCACATCAGCACCGGTACCGTTTGTTAATTCTTTAACAACTGAGGCAACATCCTCATTCTTATAATGAATGACATGATCTGCGCCAAGTTTTTTTGCAAAAGCAACTTTTGCATCAGTTCCTGCAGTTGTAATCACGGTACAACCAAAATGTTTCGCAATTTGAATTGCGGTCATTCCAACACCTGAACTGGCACCCCAAACCAAAACCGTTTCGCCGGAATTTATTTTTGCTCGGCGCACCAACATTGCGTATGCAGTTTGACCTACTAGAGAAAATGCCGCTGCTTCTTTGAAATTCAAATTGGCAGGTTTTTTTTGAACATTTTTTTCCGGAACTGAAATCAATTCTGCCATCGTTCCATTTTCTGTTTCACCAAGGATTCCCATAGAAGTACAATAATTTTCTCGTCCTGTTTTACATAAACTGCATTTCCCACACCAGACGAGTGGCTGAATCACAACTTCATCACCTGGTGCGAATTGGGAAACAGATTCGCCAATACCATGCACTATTCCGGATCCATCACTTCCCATTATTATTGGAAGTGGTACGCCCGGAATTCCGGTTCGAACCCAAATATCCAAATGATTCATCGCTGCTGCTTTTATTTGGACAAGGACATCACCATTCTTTGGCTCAGGCACAGGAATAGCGTCCCACTGTAACACATCGGGGCCACCATGTTTATGAATGCGAATAGCGTTCATTTTTTAGATGCAAATAGGATCGAGTCTAAACTGAATTTGCCGGGACCAGTGAATGCGATCGCTATGAAAACAGAAAAATAGACCAATGCGCTTTCCGGGTTTCCTGTTGTCGTAATGTGGTGAAAAGCTGCAATCAACATGGTTGCCGCAACAAGCAAAGCAGCCGGACGTGTGAATAACCCAAGCAACACAAGAATAGCACAAATAGATTCTGAAAATGCAGCTATAAAACCAAAGGCCGGAGTTGCAAAATCAAGAATACCAAAAAAATATTTTGCAAACGTCGTTCCAAGCCAATTCCATTTCTCAGGATTGGTTATTTTACTCCATCCATGGTTCGAAACCAGAAAATATGCAGGAAGAGTTCGAAGCGCGAGCAATCCGAAATTCGACGAATTTTCACAACCAAATGAACACGTTTCCCGGAACTTATTCATCTTCATCCTTCACATCTGTGAATTCAGCATCACGAATTTCTGTTTCTTTGAAATATCCGTCTTTTTTGTCAGATACGGCATTTTTATTTTTTTTGCCAAAGAGCGCCTGTACAAATCGCCCAATTCGAATGGTTAAATAAATAACTATCGCATAAGCCAGTAGCTTGCCCAGCATTATATTGTTGCGGCAGGATTAAAAAATTTAGTTCCGGTGACCGGTTCACGGATATATTGAATGACTTCTTTGAGGTCTTCCTCGTTTTCAACAAAATCAATGTCGTTTGTATTGATAATAACAAGAGGAGTTTCTTGATAATTGAAGAAATATTCACTATACACTTGGTTGACCGCATCAAGATAATCGGCAGATAAATTCTTTTCAAAATCACGTCCTCGTTTAGCAACGTTTTTCATTAAAGTATCTGTATCAGCTTGAAGATAAATCACCAAGTCCGGATTTATGATATTTCTTTCAAGATGAGTAGCAACATTTTCATACAAACCAAAATCACGTTCACCCAAATTCAAGGATGCAAATAACCTATCCTTTATAAACATGTAATCAGAAATCAGTAAATTATGAAACATGTCCACTTGGCGAATGTTTTGCTGCTGTTGATATCGTTGAAGAAGGAAAAATAGTTGTACTTGAAAGGCAAAACGATCAGGATCTTTATAAAAATCCTTTAGAAAAGGGTTTTCTTCAAATTGCTCAAGGACCAGGCGTGCGCCAAGTTTTTCTGACATCAAATTGGCAAGACTTGTTTTACCTACCCCGATCGGTCCTTCTATTGCGAGATAATATAGATTTCTCATGCTGATTTTAGAATAGTGTGCTTTTCAATGATAGATTTATCCGGACAAATTGCAATTAATTCTACAGGATTTTGGTTCAATTTCGGAATAAGAAAATCAGGTGCAATTTCAGCCATTGGAATTAAAACAAATTTTCGTTCTGATAATTTTGAATGAGGAATTTGAAGTTTAGTTGTATTCAAAACATGGTTCCCAAAAATCAGAATGTCGATATCAATCGTTCGTGGATGATTTTTCTGACGGATTTCGGATCGTCCCAATTTCATCTCGATGGATTGAATTTCTTGAAGCAAGTTTTGAGGCTTGCCATTATACAGGCCTTCCACAACCGAATTGAGAAAAGATGGCTGGTTTGTGTTATATAATGGGGGTGACTCATAAAAAGATGCTGTTTTAACTAAGGATAACCCGGGAACCAATTTTAATAAATCCATCGCAGAATATACATTTTTTTCTCGATCGCCAAGATTGGATCCAAGTCCGAAATAAACCGTTTCCGTCATTATGAGCTCGACGGTCTTTCGATTTCGATTTCCACCGAATCCAAAACTCCGCTAACGGGTGCATTAGGTTTTCTAACTCGAACCTTAACATGGTATATTGGAAATTGTTTAAGAATAACGGTTGAAATTTCTTCTGCAAGAGATTCAATCAAATAATGTTTTTGACCTCGCACGCAAGATTCCACTGATTTGTACACGGATTCATAATCAACGGTATCTCCAAGTTGATCGGTTTTTCCTGCAACTTCGAGAGACCTATATAAATCTAGGTCCACTTCAAATTTCCCACCCAATTTTTTCTCGGTTTCACTCACGCCGTGGTATCCGTAAAAAACCATATTCTTCATGCGAATTATATCCATTAGGTCAGCAATTTACTTCTGCATTTCTTCGGTAGTCAAGGTGTACAAACAAAAAAGCCCTGCATCGCAGGGCTTTTTTTCAATCGATTCGAACGAATTACATCATTCCGCCCATACCACCCATACCACCCATGTCACCACCCGGTGGCATTGGAGGCATTTTTTCATCCTCAGGAATTTCCGTAACCGCAGCTTCCGTTGTCAGAAGAAGACCGGCAATGGATGCCGCATTTTCTACTGCCACTCGGGCAACTTTGGTTGGATCGATAATGCCGGCTTCAAACATTTTCACATAATCTTCATTCCGAGCATCAAATCCATAATCTAGTTTTCCCTCACGAACTTTCTGAACAACGATTGAAGCTTCAACGCCTGCATTGTTAACAATCTGTCGAATTGGTTCCTCTAAAGCGCGGCGCATGATGTTTACACCAACTTGAAGCTCGTCAGACACTTTCACTTTGTCCAGTGCGTCAACGGCACGAAGCAGTGCCACACCGCCACCGGGAATAATCCCTTCTTCGACGGCTGCGCGAGTTGCATGCAGAGCATCTTCTACGCGTGCTTTCTTTTCTTTCATTTCCACTTCGGTTGCAGCACCAACATTAATTACCGCTACACCACCAGATAGTTTTGCCAACCTTTCTTGTAGTTTTTCACGGTCATAATCAGATGTGGTTTTTTCAATCTGCACTTTAATTTCTTTAATCCGTGCGGAAATTGCATCTTTGGTTCCACCTCCATCTACGATGGTTGTATTATCCTTATCAGAGGAAATACGCTTGGCGGTTCCAAGATATTCGAGAGTCGCGTTTTCAAGTTTATAACCGGCATCTTCTGAGATAACAGTTGCACCAGTCAATACTGCGATATCTTCTAGCATTGCTTTTCTGCGATCGCCAAATCCCGGTGCCTTCACTGCCAAAACCTTGAATGTGCCTCGAAGTTTATTCACAACGAGAGTTGCCAACGCTTCGCCTTCCACATCTTCCGCAATGATCAGAATCTGCTTTCCTGTTTGTACGACTTTTTCCAAAACCGGCAACAAGTCTTTCATATTACTGAGTTTTTTATCGTGGATCAGGATGTACGCATCTTCCATTTCTGCATCCATGGATTCGGAATTGGTCACGAAATAAGGTGAAAGATATCCTCTGTCAAACTGCATTCCTTCTACAAATTCAAGAAAGGTTTCAGCCGTCTTGCTATCTTCAACCGTAATGACGCCATCTTTGCCGACTTTTTCCATTGCTTCTGCAATTTTTTCGCCGATTTCACGGTCATCATTAGCGGAAATAGTCGCCACATTCGCAATTTGAGTAGAATCAGGAAGATCCTTGCTTTGCTCGCGCAACGCATCTACCACTGCACGAGATGCAGCATCAATTCCACGTTTGATTGACATCGGGTTTGCTCCTGCAGCAACATTTTTTAGTCCTTCGGTAATAATTGCCTGTGCCAAAACTGTTGCGGTTGTGGTTCCGTCACCGGCAACATCAGATGTTTTGGATGCGACTTCCTTTACCATTTGTGCTCCAAGATTTTCAAGCCTGTTTTCCAGCTCAATTTCTTTCGCTACCGTTACGCCATCTTTGGTAATAGTCGGCGCACCGAATTTCTTTTCTATCACCACATTACGGCCTTTAGGACCGAGGGTGACTTTCACCGCGTTTGCCAAGCTGTCAACGCCGGCTTTTAGGGCGCCTCTGGCTTTAACATCGTATGAAATTTCTTTTGCCATTTTTGTCTCTCCTTACAATACTGCGAGAATATCACTCTCGCGCATGATCATATAATCGTTACCGTCAAATGTGACATCTGATCCGGAGTATTTTCCGTACAGAACTTTGTCACCCTTTTTCACAGTCATTTCTATTAAACTTCCGGCGTCGCTGACCTTACCTGGTCCAACTGCAACAACCGTCCCCTGCTGGGGTTTTTCCTGCGCCGTATCGGGAAGAATGATTCCGCCGGTTGATGTTTCTTCAGCGGCGGCCGCTTCCACTACGACACGGTCTGCCAGTGGTGTTATTTTGATACTCATATTAACCTATCTCCATTTATGTTATTGGTTCATTAAATTTGTTTTTCTACCCTATTGAGTAGCACGGAAGGTATTTATATAAATCATTATAAAACAATACAAATTGGCACTCTTTTTATTAGAGTGCTAACAGGTTCCTCATTTCCATTTTCTCAAAATTATTCATCGGTAAGCAAAACCCGTTTAGCGTATGTTTATAAAACTATTTATTCTTTTCTCTCAACTTCTTCACCGCCCACGCACCTCCTGCAGCCGCCAAAAACCCAAGCCCACCAATGGGCGCTTGGTTCGGATTAGACGGAAAACTCGGTTGAGCAGTGACAAGACTAATGAGTGGTAATGCAACTGCTATGATTTTAGCAATCTGGGTTTTCATGGTTTTCTCCTACTTTTGATCTTTGTACCATTCCACCATTTTCGTATGTTTTTTGTGTAATTCCTCGCTATTGTGGTGGAAAGTCGAAAGTCTGTATAGTCTATGTGTAACCTTGACAAGGCGGGAAAATTGATCATGTGTAAAACGTAATATTTATCATACCACCATTTCAAGGTGTGCTATTAATACAATTTGTAGATGATTATTTCAATAACATCAATTTCTTCACCTGCCGAAAATCCGCTGTCTCCAAGCTGTAGAAATAGATACCAGTCCCAACACTTTCTCCCCATTTATCCCTACCGTTCCATTGAACACTGTGGTGGCCCAAATTACGCCAATCATTGATTAGTGTAACTACGGACTGACCAAGAATATTGTATATCTTAACCTCAACGTTAGATGGTTTTGGTAATGAGAAAGAAATATGTGTCGAGGGGTTAAAGGGGTTGGGAAAGTTTTGATGGAGTGCAAACTTTTCTGGGATGGTAGATAATATATTTTTCGCTGCAGCTTCAACAAATGCCGGGACACCAACTATCATTGATATAGGATAACTAAATTCTTCCATTGCCTTTGTTATAACTATTTCCTGGTTTTTGGAAATATCATAAATCTGATGCTCAATATGATCAAGAAGTACTGCGACGTGCCCTTCGGGCAACGAACCAATTTGATCTGTTGAAACAGTGAATGGACCTTGCACATTTCCAATATCCAAATTCATGTCCCAAATTCCATTGATTATATCCATAGAACGGATATCTGTAGTCAACATTGATTTTACACCCCATTCTTTACGGGTCATATTCAGAGAAACATATTGATCCAAAGCTGGTGGTTCGGGATTATCCCAAATATCCAATTGTTCCGACGCTCCGGTTTTTCTTCCAATGGCATTGTATATGTCACCGTATTCACCATTGTCAATACTAATGACTATTTGCCAACCGGCATTAACATCAGCTTCCTTTAGTAAGGCCCCGCCTCCTCTTTCCAGAGGTTTGATATCCAATGCAACCTCATCAGCTGTGCGATTATAGATAGCATATCCCTGCCAAGGAGATAAAATATTGCTTTCTGCATCCCAGCTTTCTGTGCTTGTGCTTCCATATGTCAATGGTCCATAAACCTGTGCTTCATCAAAAGTGATCTCCAATTCAAATGGATACGGATTCCCGATCAGACTCCATCCTGACGGTATATTGATGGAAAAACCAAGCAGGTCAACAGACTGTCCTGAACCGGTCGAAAAATCAATATCGCTTTCCACACGCTGCTGTATCCAATATCCTTGTCCTAAAACAAATGATTCTGCTTCTATCCAAGTTGCATTACCAGAATCCTCATATAATCGCCAAGTGTCATCAGAAGAAGATTGACTCAGCTCATCTTGAATTGTATTAGCTACGGAAGAATTGTCTAAATTTGTTGGAACAGAAATCAATCGCCATTTTGAGGTTGGTATTCCTTCAGTGTAAGCGCTACCATTTATTTCTGTATTCAAAACATTCTCATTAAACTGCGTTATAATTGATACGGTATCGCTGATACTCGTATTCCCAAATTCATCGGATACTGCAACATAATAGGCAACTCCTGTCAATCCGATAGCGCTACTGTCAATTTCAGCTGAAAATGTTCCATCTCCATCCGAATCAGTCGCCAGGACCGCATACATGCTGGTATCTCCACCTACAAAATAATTCAATACGACTGTTGTTATACTATCATCATCTGTAACTGTTATATTGACTGTCACAGAATCACCTAACGAAACTGAATCAGGTTCATCTATTTCAACTATAATAGGAGGGCTGTTGTATCCTGTACCTGATAAGCTTATTTGAAATGAAGAACTATCAGGATCATTACTATAAATCACAAGTTCCTCACTATAACTAATAGTGTCCTGTGGATAAAATATTATTGAAAATATACTATCTTCTGCCGGGGCTATTGTCAATGGGTATAAGAATGATTCAATAGAAAATATACCGGATGTCATCGCTACCGAATCAATAACCAAATTCTCATTCCCTGCGTTGCCAACGGTTATTGTTTGGGTACTATCACTCAAAACAACAACACTATCAAAATCTATCGTTGTCGATAAAACAGATATTATCGGTTCGTAATCCAGATTGGTAACACTTATATCGTCAGGGTCCAGTCCTTGATAATTTCCATCTGTACTACTTGCGGCAGCTAAAATGATGGAATAAGATACATCACCATCTGCTTCATTATCATCCGCACCCGTCATTGTAACTGTTTGAGCTGAACTCCAATTTCCTGATGTAAAGGTAAGTGTAGAAACATCCACTGTTCCTTCAGTCTCATCACTGCTCGAAACTCCAATGGTCACATCTGCCGTTGGTTCACTACCCAGAACAACCGTAAAACTAGCAGTTTCTCCTACTTCTGACGTAATGGAATCAGAAACCACGACTGTAATCCCGGCGCTATCATCATCCGTATTTGTAATACTTTCATCTGAAGGATTACTTCCATTATAATTAATATCACTACTTGTTGCTGATCCAAATGTTATTGTATATATAATATCACCATCATCCACAAAATCATTCACTCCGGTGATGGTTACCGTTTGAGCTGCATTCCAGTTGGCGGCCGTAAATGTTAAGGTATCTGGTGAGACTGTGCCTTCGGTTAGATCAGAACTGGAAATTGGAATAACTACATCTCCGGTTGGCTCACTATCCAGAACAAGCGTTAAACTAGTAGTACCTCCTGCTTCTGACGTTATAAGTGAGTTTGAATATGATACAGTAAAACTCGCAGTATCATCATCTGTGTTTGTCATTGAAACATCATCCGCATCTACACCATTATAATTTCCATCAGAACTGGTAGCTGCTGACAATAAAATTGTATATGCAATATCGCCATCATCCACATCATCATTTACACCGGTGATTGTTACCGTTTGAACTGCATTCCAGTTGGCGGCCGTAAATGTTAACGTATCTGGTGAGACTGTGCCTTCGGTTAAATCAGAACTGGAAATTGGAAGAACTACATCTCCGGTTGGCTCACTGTTTAATACAACTGTAAATGTTCCTGTCTCGCCTGTTTCTGTTGTGGTGGAATCGGTTACTGCGACTGTAATCCCGGCGCTATCATCATCTGTGTTTGTCATTGAAACATCATCCGCATCTACACCATTATAATTTCCATCAGAACTGGTAGCTGCGGACAATACAATTGTATATGCAATATCGCCATCATCCACATCATCATTCACTCCGGTAATGGTTACCATTTGAGCTGCATTCCAGTTGGCGGCCGTAAATGTTAAGGTATCTGGTGAGACTGTGCCTTCGGTTAAATCAGAACTGGAAATCGGAATAGTTACATCCGCGGTTGGTTCACTATCCAGAACGACTGAAAAGCTAGCCGTATCTCCTACTTCTGACGTGATGGAATCAGAAATTGAAACGGTGATACCGGGGATTTCAAATGTAAAAACTCTCACATGTCCTGCTGAGCTTGCAGAACCACTATTATATGGAGCACTAAGAGCCACATGACTGCCATCAGAATCGATAGATACAGAAGAACCTGAATAGTCACTAGCAGATTCACCATAAATATCATCGCCTATTTGGACCCAACTACTGCCACTGTAGCTATATAATCTCACATGTCCTGCATTACCAGAGCCATCGTCATTTCCCTTCCCGCCTACAATTAAATTAATACCATCTGAATCGATTGAAACCGATGTACCAAAATAATCTCCAGCGGCAACGCCATCAATATCGCTACCTAATTGACTCCAACTACCTCCCGTATATTCAAAAACACGAACTTGACCCGTATTAGAATTTTTGTTTTCAGCACCAATAGCTACATGACTACCATCCGAATCGATGGAAATAGAACCGCCTGAATAATCTCCAGCAGCTTCTCCATCAATGTCACTTCCTATTTGACTCCAACTACTTCCACTATATTCAAAAACACGCACATGACCTGAATTACCTCCACCATCATCATTTTGGGTTGAACCAATTGCTACATGGCTTCCATCTGAATCTATAGAAACAGAAACGCCTGATTGATCTCCCGCTGTTTCACCATGAATATCGCTACCTACTTGACTCCAAGCGCTACCATCGTATTCAAAAATTCTCACATGGCCGGCATCCGAACCATTACCATCTTTGTAGATTGCGCCGACAGCAATATGGCTTCCGTCAGAATCGATAGAAACCGAAATACCCATATTATCACCGACCGCATCTCCGTCGATATCGCTTCCCAATTGACTCCAGCTACCGCTACTGTATTCATACACACGAGCATGACCGCTATTATAACCACCCGCACCATCATTTTCAGGTGCACCAATGATCACATGACTGCCATCTGAATCTAAAGAAACAGAATGGCCGGAATAATCAGTATTGGCCTCTCCATCAATATCAGCTCCCACTTGACTCCAACTACCACTGCTATATTCATATACACGAACATGACCTAGATTGGAACCTGGAATCCCGGCATCATTATATCTTGATCCGATAGCGACATGACTACCGTCTGAGTCCATAGATACTGACCAACCTGATCGATCGTTCGCCGTTTCGCCGTCAATGTCTTCACCAACTTGGGTTTGTCCTGTAAGCAAGGAAAAAGCCAAACCTAATTGTATGAATAAATATAGATTTTTAGGAATTGAGTAATATTGCATTATGGTGCTTCCGGATATTCCGGTGGTAATCCCATTCCAATTGATTGTTCACCACCTCCACCACTAACTATCGTATAAACACCATAACCACCAAATGAAGAAAGCATCACTAACAGAAAAATGACATAACCAATTCCGTAAGACATTTCGAGCCAAAAAAGGAAACTGTCCGTAAATATTTTAATTTTGTACCACAAATTTGTTAAAAATGAATCTTCAGGGAATCTTCCTTTTGGGGGAGTTGTTCCAAGAACTAACCAAGTAGATTTTCTTATTTTAAGTTTTAACTCTTCATTATTCTTTTTTACCGAAAAACGAAATCGCAACGCTCCCTTTAACCATTTTGCTCTCGAAATCGAACCACTGTTACTGGATATATTATAATGTTTAAAGTCGAAATGATATTTATTTTTCGATGTACGGATAGACCACGTCATTAAATGTGTCGCACCATTTATCAAACCAATTTCTTTAGCGATAGAATCTGATCTTACTCCATATCGATATGCATCATCAGAAATTGCAGTAATTTCTTTTTCTCTATCAACTAAATTTGCTCTTTCTGATTTGATTATTTCACCTCTGATTAAATCAGAAATATCTTTTTTCAATATTTCTCTTTCAATAGTTTCAGATAAATCATAGTCTAATGGAATAACTGAAATAACAGAGGTCTGTCCTGCCAAAAATGATGACAAAACAAATACATACAAACCACATGTAAATTTGAAGAAATTACTAATCATTCTTTTCTTGTTCGGAATATTCTATTTTGCTGAACAAATCTGTTGAAATTGCGGGTCCAATTTGTTTCTGTATTCATATAAATCCTGTGTACTTGTGTAATTACATCCATTTTACTACCAAATCAAATTAGATTTATTTTTATGATTAATCAAAAGATTTAGCACTTCCTTGTTATATGTTCGATTAAAGTGTTCAATGAAAGAATTTTGAGTTGGTTTCTCATATTGAATAAATCTAATACAATATTATAATTCACTTCCCTGTACTGCCAAATCCTCCACTACCGCGGGATGTATCTGATAATTCATCTACCAATTTAAAATGGATCGGCGAGCCGTCCATGGCAACTAACTGAAATAATCGCTGCCCTGGTTCAACTGTATAATCTTCAGTCTTAATATTATCCACAGCTGCCATGATTTCCCCGCGGTAACCGCCATCAATTAATCCGATGGAATTACTCAACCGTAAAGGCGTTTTAGCAATGCTGGAACGGGGCATCAGTAAATAAGGCTTATTTTCTGAATTTTCACATGAAATCTGCAAATGAATCAGGGTTGATTCGCCAGCCATTATCGATTGTTCATTTACGACAAATAAATCTATTCCTGCATCCCCATCGTGGAAATGGCCATGGTTTTCATAAACATTGCGAACGGCTGTGTTAAATGGTTTAATCTTTAAATGCATTAATTATCCTATTATAAAAGTGTAATTGATTAGTTAATCAAATTTTTTATCATTTTAATGTGTTTTGGATTTGACCCACAGCAAGCACCGATTACTGAAGGACTATGCTCTAAATACAATGAAATACTCTCTTTAAAGTTATAATCATTTATTGTATCAAAATAATCATTATCAAATTCAGTAACACCCAAATTAGAGTAAACACCCCATTTATCTGTCCAAAGGGATAAAAAAAGTTCAAGGGCACTTTGAGTTGTTTCAATTGTATTGCAATTAAGCATTAAACATGAAACTGAAAACTCTTTAATCAGATTGATTGTTTCTTCCAAGGAGTGTTCATCAAGAATATATTCGCCATCCTTTAATATTAAGCTAAACCAGCATTCTGATTCTATATTTCGGCTCGCTTCAAGAGCAATTTTTATTTCTTCATAATGGCCCATTGTTTCAAATAAAAGCAAATCAATTTCAGTTTCACTAAACCATTCTATCAATTCACCATACGTATCTTCAACTGGACCCTTCCCGGGGTATAATTCAGGCGAATAACAGTCATCGACAGCAGTAATTGAACCAACAACTTGTATATCTTCTCCCACCGCTTTTCTTGCCAAATCCACTGCATTCATTAAACTGGTTTTAGCTCTTTCTTGTGCACGTTTTGGAGTATACCCAGCTTTTCGATAACTGTATGTAGTCGTGCGGAATGTATTGGTTGTAATAATATCAGCACCTGCTGAAATATAATCTTGGTGTATGCTTAATACAATTTCTGGATCTGTAAAATTTGCTTCTGCAGACCAGAGAGGTAATGGCAGATTAACTCCACGATTGATCAATTCGGTGCCGATAGCTCCGTCAATAATTTGTGGATTATAAGTATTGATTCTGTAACGTCGCCCAGATTATAAATTATCCTAGACGGTACAAGTTATACGCCAGCAACAACCAACTTGAGATTAATGCCAACCCTCCAACGGGAGTTATAGCGCCAAGCCACCGGAATCCGGTTAGAACTAGAATGTACAAACTTCCGGAAAAGATTAGTATTCCTACACTCATTAATGTAGCAGGAGCGGACATTGATTTTTCAGGAAAATGAAAACCCAAGATTCCGATTAAAATCAAACCTAATGCATGATACATATGATATTTAACGCCCGTATCGAAAATAATGATATCTTCCGGCGATACTCTAGATTTAAGGCCATGCGCACCAAAAGCACCAAAAACTACCGCAAGTCCGGCAAGCACTGCGCCTGCCATGATCCATGTTTTCATTCAGGGGAGTTTTTGTGGACTAACGTTCGGATGGGGAAAGGAATTTCAATTCCTTCTGCATCAAACTTTTTATGAAGCCGTTTAATAAATTCATGTTTGACGGGATGATGATCGCCGTATTTTACTGCGCGCATATAAACGGTAAAGTTAATACTGGAATCACCAAACTCTTGGAAGCGAACCGCCGGCGTATGATCTTTTTTAGCAGTATCCAAATCCTTGATAACTGAATTAGCAACCTCTATAATCACCTGTTCTACGTGGTCTAAATCACTGTCATACGCTACCCCACCGGTGACTTTAACAGAATAACTGGTATCTATAACATCATAATTTTTCGTAATCGCATTGGATAATTTCGAGTTCGGAATTGTAATTAAATTATTGGTTCGCTCTTTTAGAGAAGTATTCCGCCATGTGATATTGGTTACATATCCCATTTGACCTGAATCAAGCTCAACAAAATCATCAATGCGGACTTTCTGAGACAAAAGAATGTGAAGTCCAGCAAAAAAATCAGACAATGTATCTTTCAATGCTAGCGAAACTGCAAGACCACCCACTCCAAAAGCAGTGAGAATAGGCGTAATAGAAAGACCAAAAGATTGTAAAATTATTAAGACACCAATCATTATGATTGTTATCCTTGCCAAGTTTGTAAAAATGGCTGTTGAAGGAAATGATGACCCTTTACTTTTCGACCATAAATCAAGCAAGCCAACAACAACTTTAGCAATGGACATGGTGATGGATAAAATCAATAGTGCTAAAGCGATCTTTGCTATATAACCAACATATTTGGAATAAGAAGCATAATCACCGCTGACATCGAGCCCGTTTACTGCCATGTAAACCGCACCCAAAAAGAACCAGAATAAAATGTAGGATTGGATTGATTCGAAAACTAGGTCGTCTCCTTTCCATGAAGTCTTGGTTGTAATTTTTTCAATACGGCTGTGAATAAATCGTTTGAAAATCCATCCGGCCATAATACCGATAACTATTGTGACCGCTGGCGGGCCCCAAAATTCATAAAGTCCTAGTAGTGTGTCTTTCATAAGAATGTAAAATTACGTTAAAAAATTAATTTATTAATCCTCTTCTTTATCCGGCGGAATAATCACTAATACCTGTTTTCCCTTTTTGTAAAGTGTATCTTTTGATAATTCTTTTTCCGTACCCCATTTCCGTGAAATGACTTTTTTACCCAGATCAAATATTTCCAAAGATATCAATTCCCTTCCCTGCCCAAACGTCCAGGAAATGCCGTGTTTTTTCTTTCTTTTATACCTGACTTGTTTTTGGACATTTCCATTAGGGTAGAGTTCTTCTTCGGTATAAGTCCCTTCAAGATTGTTAGCCAGGATTTTTTCTACACCCATCGAATTCCATTTGAATTCCATAACGATTTCTTCACCATCAAATATGTGGATAGATTTTAATCGGGAATTACCATGATATTCAAAACGGGAATGTGGAATACCTTTCAGCGTGAACTGTTCACGGATTAATGCGCCGGATGGACTATACACTCTAAAAACACCGTGCAATGTTCCGCCTAAAAAACCCGCATCGGATGACGGCATTCCCGTAGAATACCATCGGCGGATATTTCCTTCAGGCTGATCCTGAAAAAATGACCCTTCTTCTTCCATTTCTCCGCTGGGTCTCCACATAATATACGGACCGGTTCGTGCTCCGCGATCATAGGTCCAAATAGATTCCTTTTCGCCAGATAAGTAATAAGACTGCATCAATCCTTCTAATGTTGCCTGAACGTAATTCTGACTCAATGCTAGATTCCCGTTGGAATGATACACTTTATATGGACCGTTTAGAGTGCCATTTGAGAATGTTTTTAACGAATCTAGTAATCCTTTTTTAGAGAATATATTCGCAATCCCATCATCCAATCTTGATTTTGAATACCATTTCCACGTTCCATCTGCAAGACCATTTGTAAATTGACCTTCCATTGCAAGAATACCATTTTTATACCATTTTTTGATGGGACCATGTGGAATGTCATCTTGATATGTTACCAGCGAATCAACTTTCTTTTTTTCACCGTACCATTTCCATTCTCCCTGCCGATTATCCATATAATATTCACCAGAAAATGACAGCAATCCGTCGATTCTCCATATCGAAGCTTTTCCCGATTTAATTCCTTGTTCATAGGATACGAGCCTGAGTTTACTTCCATCATTATGCCACCACATCCATTTACCATCGGGTACATTATTTATGTATTGACCTTTGGTTTTTTTCGATCCGTCTTGATAGTAATCAAAATATTTACCATCTAACCGATATTTTTTATAGGATTTCTGCTCAATCAAAATACCATTTTCGTAATTTTTCCATTTCCCATCAAGCATATCATTCTGATACGTTCTTATTGAATCTATGTCACCTTTTTTAGAAAAGAATTTCCACTTCCCAACCCTCAAATTGTCTGAATATTTTCCGATGAAATAATCATTCCCATCCGGATAAAACTCAAGGTATTTCCCATCTCGTTTATGTTTTTTATAGGATTTCTGCGTTATCAGAAGTCCGTTGTTATAATTTTGCCATTGTCCATGAAGCAAACCATTTTTATATGTCCTTACAGAATCCAACCTGCCATTCTTCGAATAATATTGCCATTTCCCATGCATCATGTGGTCTGCATATTTCCCTACAATGCGATCTATACCATCCGGATAAAACTCAAGGTACTTCCCGTCTCGTTTGATTCCCTTCCTTTCCACTTCGAGTGAAACCTGTCCATTTTCATAATATTCAATTTCTTTCACTACTGCAGAAGAGTCGCTTCCTTTTTTAATCATGAGAATTTTTTTCTTTTGCCCCGATGAAGCATATTTCTCTTTAACAACAGGAATTGGGGCACAGGCTGAAAGCGCAAGGACCACAAGTATGGCAAATGAGATGTAGTAGCGGAAGTTCATGAACCTAAAACTACCTAATTCACAGTAAAAATTCGACCAAAAGACTCCATCATATTTAAAATAAAAAAGCCCCCGTATTGCGGAGGCTTTTAAAAATTTTGGAATTCTTTTTTCGTTAACGGAGTTCTGCAGTCAAGCGACCAACTGTCTCTTTGGCATCACCAAAAATCATAATGGTATTGTCGTTAAAAAATAGTTCATTCTCGATTCCGGCGTATCCCGGGTTCATACTACGTTTTAAAACGAAAACTGTTTGCGCCTTATCCACATCCAAAATAGGCATACCAAAAATCGGGCTGGCAGTATCGTGCCGTGCGGCAGGGTTTACAACATCGTTTGCGCCGATGACAAGAGCAATATCTGTTTCTTCAAATTCTGGGTTAATTGCATCAAGGTCGTAGAGATTGTCATAGGACACGTTCGCTTCTGCTAACAATACATTCATATGCCCCGGCATTCGTCCGGCTACAGGGTGAACTGCGTATTTTACGGTAACACCTTTCGCTTCTAGAGTTTTCTGGAATTCGTGCACAACATGCTGGGCTTGCGCGACCGCCATCCCGTATCCCGGCACAATCACCACTTGCTTTGCATTTTCAAAGATCACAACAGTATCTTCCGGTTCATAAGATTTTGCAGATTTTTGTGGACCAGTTGCCACTTCAGAAGCGGATGAACTTTCAATTCCTATAAAAAGCACATTCCAAAGTGTTCGGTTCATACCTTTACACATTATGTTTGTCAATATAATTCCACTTGCCCCAACCAAGGCTCCGCTGATTATTAGTGCATCATTCGCAATTACAAACCCAGTGGAAGCTGCAGCAATCCCGGAGAATGAATTGAGTAGTGAGATTACTACAGGCATATCCGCTCCACCAATTGGTACCACAAAATAATATCCCGATATCAGTGATAAAGCAATAATCCATAAGATATACGTAAACAACTCACTTGGATTCATAACAGTATAAACAGTCAGTAAAATCACCAAAAGAATTAATAATCCGTTAAAAATTCGAGCACCCTTAAAGACGAGCGGCATACCTCGCATTATTCCCTGGAGTTTAGCAAAAGCAACCAAACTCCCGGAAAATGTTATGGATCCAATTAAAATACTAAGGGAAACAGTTGATAAGGTAAACGTCCCAAGTTGATTCCCTGAATACACTTCCGAAGTTGCCACAAGCAATGAAGATAATCCGCCAAAGCCGTTAAACAATGCAACGAGCTGAGGCATTGATGTCATTTCCACACGTTTTGCCGCAAAAACACCAATGGCGGATCCAACCACAAGCCCAATAATGATGAATTGAAAATCTATTACTTCTGTTTTGAACAACGTTCCGATAATTGCAAGCAACATCCCAACGGCTGCAGTTGAGTTTCCTTTGGGTGCTGTGCGTGGATGTGAAAGTTGCTTAAGTCCAAGTATAAAGGACACAGCGGATGCCAGATAAATTAAGGGTATAATGACGGATTCAAGCATCTTATCGTTTAAACATTTTCAACATTCTTTGGGTTACCATAAATCCGCCTACAACATTAATTGTAGCACATATAATTGCGATAGTACCCAGAACAGTCGTGATTTGAGATCCTCCAGAACCGGCGGCAATCAGAGCACCGACAATGGTAATTCCAGATATGGCATTTGAGCCGGACATTAAAGGAGTGTGCAGAGTTGGTGGCACTTTAGCAATAACCTCAAAGCCGACAAATACTGCCAGAACTAATACATAAATTTCTACTAAAAGTTGGCCGCTCATTTATTTTCCTCTGCACGTTGCAATAAATTAATTACATGTTCGTTGAGAATTTTTCCATTTTGTGTCAAAATAGTTCCTGCTATAACCTCATCTTCCAAATCTATATTCACTTCTCCATCCTTAACCATTTCCATCAAAAGGGCGGTTACATTTCTGCTAAACATTTCGCTACTATGATACGAAAGGGTGCCGGGCAAATCTGTACTTCCATGGATTGTGACACCATATCGTTCTACTGATTTTCCGGCGATGGTCAATTCGCAATTCCCGCCTTGCTCTGCTGCCAAATCCACAATGGCAGAACCATACCGCATAGATTTCACCATTTCTTCTGTAATAAGTAACGGTGCACGTTTCCCAAAAATTTGTGCAGTCGTAATAACAACATCCGTATCAGAAATCTGCTCGCCAATCACGATTTGTTCATGGCGATAATAATCATCGGATAATTCTTCTGCATATCCACCTGCTGTTTCAGCTTCTTCTGATGCATCTAAAGACACAAATTCCGCGCCAAGACTTTCCACCTGTTCCTGAACAATAGGGCGCGTATCAAATGCTTTTACTTTTGCGCCAAGTCTTTTTGCAGTAGCAATCGCTTGCAACCCGGCTACACCGGCGCCGATGACCAATACTTTGGCTGGTGAAATAGTTCCTGCGGCTGTCATCATCATTGGAAAAAACTTATTGAGTGAACTTGCCGCGAGTACCACCGCTTTGTAACCGGCAGCTGAACTCATCGCACTAAGAGCATCCATTTTTTGTGCACGGGAAATTCTAGGTACAAGTTCCATTGAAAAAGTCGTTACCATTTTTTTGGCAAGCTCATCTACATTTTGGATATTTTTAAATGGATTGAAAAAACCTATTATAACAGAATTCTCATGAAAAGGGTCCACAATTTTCATCATTCCATCTTGAAGACAAACACATTGCACCTTTAAAAACACCTGTCCTTCGCTAAGCAATGTATCGTAATCGGTTACAATTTCTGCACCTGCCTTCTCATATTCGCTGGTGCGAAACCCCGCTGTTAATCCTGCGCCATCTTGCACAAGAATTCGAAAATCATTTTTAATAAGACGCGCAACACTTTCTGGAACTAGGGCGACCCTATTTTCGTGTTCAGCTGTTTCTTTGAGGACAGATATGGTAATCATATTAAGATATGGGTGTCTAAATGTGTTTATTGAGAGTGATAATTTAGGTCAATAAATCGATTTCATACAGATAATTTGACAAAGTTTCTGAATTTGTTTCACCCATATGTGGAATACGGAATGCTGTACCTTTGAGTTTTCCATATCCATTTGAAAAACGGAAACCCCGATCGAATAAATCGTCAGACAATTTTGTTAAATCCCAACCTTGATTATTTATCATGCACGAAACTGTATCAGAATAATATCCCTTTTCGCTGAACATTGATTGACCTTTTTCTTCAACCCAATTTCGTGTCATTTCTGCAAGAGAAGCATATCGATCAATTCTAGTTTCAAGCCCCTCGGTTTCAATACGTTTGATTTGTGCCTGCAATCCATACATATGAGCTATGGATGGTGTAACAACGGTTTGGTTTTTCAAATTAGATTTTTCCCATTCCATAAAATCAAAATAATAACCCTTATTTTTTGTTTCAGCCGATTTATTCAAAACTTTTTTGGATACTATGCAAATCGAAAACCCTGGAGGAAGCGCCCAGCATTTTTGAACAGAAGCAAGACAAATGTCTATTCCCCAATCTTCAATACTAATTTCCATACCCATCATGGAGCTGACTGCATCTACTGCAAATACTGTTTCGGGATATTTTTTTAGCACCTCGCCCACTTCTTTTAATGGGCTTGCCACTCCGGTGGATGTTTCATTATGAACGAAGGTAATGAGATCGTATGTGTTTTTTTTGATTGCTTCGGAAACCAAATCTGCTGTAATAGCTTTTCCCCATTCCACTTCAAGGACGTCTGCTTCAAATCCATTATCTATCACAGTTTTATGCCAACGGGAAGAAAAGGCGCCGTTTACACAGCAGAGTGTCCGCTTTGGTGCAACATTTCTCACGGTTGCTTCCCACAATCCGGTGGCGGAACTGGTACTAAGATAAACTGAATTATCAGTTTTCATGAGCCGACGGATTCCGTCTGTTACATCTTTATATAAAACAGAAAATTCAGGTGCACGATGACCCATCATCGGCTGGGTCATTGCTTCAAGGATTTCCGGCGCAACATCTACAGGACCGGGGATAAATAATTTGGCAGGTTTTATCGGCATTTTTACTATATACAAGGCTAGAAATTAGAGAGTTCAACCTATATAATAAAACGAGGAAATAAAAAAAATGCCGGATGAATTAATCCACCCGGCATTTTAACAAACCTTAAGTTAGAAATCAGTTGGATGTTACTTGATAAGGAAACGTCCAAATTGATGTATTATAGCCACCATCGCTCACAAACAATGTATTGTTGTCAACAGCGCTAAAAAACATTCTCGCAATCATGGAATGTGAACCAAATCGTATCCGATGAGGTCTCCATAAGCGTGTAAACACATTGTCACTTGCTGTTACATCGCCGAATGTTCCAGCGTCGCTCATTCCTCGTCGAGCTTTAAACCGGCGTGAAACACCATAATGCATTGAAACCTTTTCTCCGCTATCCTGATCGTTTAAGATTAGAATTGGATCCGCATTCGATACGGTGACCTCTACTCGGTAGGTCGTTTGAGACCCCCAATTGTAGGTAAACGATGGAAGAGAATCCCTACTAAAATAAATATCGCCAGCAGTATCAGCTGCATAAGATAAAACAGCTTCACCGGTGGAATCTGCATTGTTGTAAAATGCGATATTGGTGATACTTAGTTTGGTTCCGCTGCTTCCCATTCCCATCGTGAGTGCATCAATTTTCCAGTGGTAACCATCGGGATTATTGGCATCAGCAACTTGGATAAAGCGAACTTTACGATTGAACTCACTTGTAAAATCCTTGCTGAAGGTGTCAATATTTGTAATGGAATATCCGGAAGATGTCGTGCTGTCTTCACCCCATTCAATGGATTTGACATAAAAGGTTCCAACAAGTGACAACGCGACGGTTCCAACAGCAGTGTCGCCATTAACTTCAAAAGTCACATCCCGTGTACTTGCTTCCCTATCAATCTTTCTCCCAAAACGAAGCTTAACATTATCACCCGGTAAAAGGGTATCGCCCATCATGCGAAAGCCAGCATCTACTTCAATTCCTTCCGTATAATCACCTTCTTCATCGCCTTCGTCATCAAGACCATCAAACGTAAACGCTTCGTCAGCATTGATTAAGGCAAGCAATTCCTCCTCAGTGGAAGAACCAGTTTCATTGTTTCCAAATTGGTCACACCCTACGATGAACATGCCCAAACTTAAAAGTGTAATTGTAAACCGTTTCATTTTTGACTCCTTATTGTGATTAATATCTTCTGTCACGTCCTTGATTCATTCCGCGTTTCATTCCACGTTTCTTTCCGCGACCTTTTTGATCTTTCAAGTGACCTTTCATTTCTTTCATAAACTCGCCCCGAAATGTGAGAAGCTTGAGTTGCTGCTCGGGGGAAAGAATATCTTTCATTCCTTTAACAAAAGATTGTCTTGCTTCTAACATCTGTTTTTCAAGCCCAACCAATTGTTTCATAGCGGCATCAACATCTGACTGTGATATTTTATCTTTTTCTTTCAGCTGTTTATAAATCGCTACCTGTTGTTCGCGAATGTTCTTTTTCGTCGCATCTTGTTCGTTGAACCGAGGAAAAAATGTTTCTGCCTGTTTGCTAGTTAAATCCAAATGGTCTGTTAACTTCCATACGGCCATCATTTCCATTTTTTCTTGTTTTTTTGATTGGTGATCATCTTGTGCAATTCCTAATGACACTACACATAAGGACAATACCAATAGTTTCATTATCTTCATTATTGATTCTCCCATTTTTCGTTAAATAATTCTGAATCATTTAATAAGGCATAAGTATCCCAAATATCATCTGATTCTTCTAAATAATACACTGCCATTTCTCTAAGAAATTCTTCTTCGATCCGATCCTCTTCGCTCATGATTTCAAAGGAGTCATACACAATTAATTCTGCCGGATTGGTTCCAAGTTGAGAAACTGTGAACAAACCAAATGATAGGATGAGCATCCCGGCGACAATTCCGTTATAAAACTGCCTTCGGGCAGACTGTCGATTTTTCCGTTCTGAATGCAAATCACTGATAAACGCATCTGCATCGGGAACAGAGTTTTCTGTCTGCATGGCCTGTTTCAGTTTTGTTTCAAAATCATTCATTTTCTAACCAAATTTTTAATGTTTTTACCGCATAATGATAGCTGGTTTTCGCCGAACTTTCTGTTGTATTCAAGATAGCGGAAATTTCTTTGAATGGCAATTCTTGAGCAATCCGCATCATAACCACATTCCGCTGAAGTTTAGGAAGTTTTGCAACTGCATTCCAAAGTTCTTGTTTTCGCCAGTCCGTTTCGTGCGATGTGTCCCATTCGCCCTTTTCCGGTGTGTCCTCAAGATTAAGAAGCCCGCGCCACCATTTATTCCTGATGTAGGAATTGGCCATGTTTCTATTTGCACGAAAGAGATAGGTTGTAAAAGCTGACTCAAACCGGAACTTTTTGAGTGCGCGGTGCATTTTGAGGAAAACATCCTGTGCAAGATCTTCTGCATCCATTTCGTTTTGACAGATTTTAACGAAAAATCCGTAAGTATTTGATAGGTGTCTTTCAACAAGTGCATTAAACGATTCCTCGTTCCCATCTTGGAATTCTTGAATTAGTTCGATATCGGTTTTGTCTGTTTTCATTCATGGTTGCCGATTTAGACCTTGGAGTTTGCAAAAGGTTAAACTGTTTTCACAGAAATAATACAGCCTTTAAAGTTGTTATCGGATTTTTGTTTTTCTAACATTTTGCGAATTTAGACGTTGAGCTTTGTAGAAAAGTTAAATCTATCTTCAAATTCGCGGAAGTTCTAAACTTCCGCAAAGTTAATTCATTCCTTAACTTCTTTTATGATTTACCAATTCGAATCCTTTATTGCAACCGCCGGACAGAACAAGGCCATCACCCATCCGCCTGCACCGCTGATGATTCTCGCAGGCGCCGGAACGGGAAAAACATCCACACTTCTGCATCGAATTCGCCACCTTGTTGTATCCAAATCAATAGAAGCAAATCATGTGCTTTTGCTAACCTTTACCGAAAAGGCGACTGCAGAAGCCAAACACACCATTCGTGAAATTCTCGGTGATGAATCGGATGCTATTTTTGTTGGCACCTTTCACAGTTTTTGTCATTCCATCATGCGACGCTTTGGTCCGGAAAACAGAATGGATGATGTGCTCTGGCAGGAAAGCGATATACTTTATTTTCTCATCAATCATTTTGATGATATGGATTTTATCACGTCTCGTGTTTTTTCCGAAAATCCTGTGAAAGCTATTCGTGAATCCTTTATTCCTTTTTTCGGGCGCCTTAGCGATGAACTGCTTTCACCTGCTGAATTGAAATCTAAATTGCAAAATATGGAAAATTCGCCAGCATGGTTTGAAGAAAATTTTCCGGGCATTCATCCTGATGCCACGCGATTTGAAGATGCTACATTTCAGCTTCAGGATTTGGTGAATGCGTACGCATTTTTCCAAAAAGCAAAAGCAGATCAAAATGCGCTGGATTTTGGCGATATGATCCTCGGTTGTTATGAAGTTCTAAAAAATGATGAAGCTATTCTTACACAAGTCCGGGAAGAATTTCGGCACATTTTTATTGACGAATATCAAGACAACAATTATGCCCTGAATAAAATTGTAAATCTCATCGCTGAAAAAGATCCCAGCATTACGGTTGTCGGCGATGAAGATCAATGCATCTACTCATTCCGCGGGGCGAATTATTATAATATCGCAGATTTTAGAAATCGCTACGAGTCTCATTCAAATTATGCCGAAATCCCACTCGTGGAAAATCGCCGGTCCACCCAAGAAATTCTCGATCTTGCCAATGCAACCATCAGCCAAAATCCTGACAGAACACCCAAATTGTTAAAATGTCTTCCCGACGATCCTAAATCCGGACCGAAACCGCTTTGGATTCAAGCAAATAAAAAGGAAACACTCGAACGATTACCCGAGCTGATTCATTCGCTCATTAATAACGGTATGGCACTTTATGGGGATATCGCAGTTATTTGCCGTGGTTGGGGAAATGTAATTTCGGCAGCCGACGCAATGCAGAAATCCGCCATTCCCGTGGACATTCACATTGAAAAATTCTTTGACGTTCCTATTGTCAAAAACGTGCTGGCGTGGGGACACCTTATTGTACAGGATGATCAGGCGGATATTGCTTTATTTCGGATTCTAAGGGAACGTCTCGGCGAAGATTGGACTACCGCGTTTTTTCAATCGGCTAACAGAACAACCCTTGAGCAAAAACTTGATAAATTGGAAGCAATGCGAACCGAATCAGTTGATATTGCCGGCGTATTGGATTCTATAGGTGCGCTTCAGGATTCTCTCGGGAAAAAGCTGAAAGCAGACGAAATGGTCTGGGAAATTCTGACTATTCTGAAAACATCGCCATTAGTGACTGCTATCCGGACACAATACAGATATTCGCAGAGGCTCAACCTTGCCAATTCAGGCGAAATCCTAAATCTTGCAGAGCAGTTCGTAAATAAAGATCCCGAAGCGAGGTTGAACGATTGGCTGGAATTTATGGACGTGATGGCGCTTGCTTCGAATCAAAACGCCGCCCAGCCGAAAATCGAAAGCGGAAACATTGCAGTGCAGGTGATGACCATCCACCAGAGCAAAGGACTGCAGTTTCCCGTGGTGATGATGCCGTTTTTATACAGCGGAAGTTTTCCTTCGAGCTTGAAAAAACATCCCACCATCGACCGGCTTCCAAGCTCTTGGATGGCGTGGGAACAAGATGCAGACACCACATTTCGATCGCTACATGAGCGGGAAGAACGGCGCGTGTTTTATGTTGGAATCACTCGAGCGGAAAGAAATTTATTTATGTTTGGCCCGATAAAAAGACAGTCCATGTTTACCAAAGAATTAGCAGATATTAACCCCCAACCCATGGAGATTGAAACCATGCAAGAATATGAAGAAAAAACTGTGTCACTCAGCGAACAGCGCCAGAAACTTTTGGCCGATCTAAATCGCGAAATTGCCGCGAACCAAATGGAAAATGCTCGGAAAATCCTGAACGAAATGGAACAAGGCACTGAACCAGAAGCGGATGCATCCGGCGAACCTTCGGAATTGTTTTCCTTGCTTCACCTTTCCTCCACCAAAATTGGTACATACGATTCCTGTCCGCTGAAATACAGGCTCAAATATATTGATAAAGTTCCCGAGCGGAAAACCCGCGCTACCGGTGAATTCGGATCCATCATGCATACCATTTTAGAAGAGTTTCACGGACTCGATTCCGAAAACCAAACCAAGGACGCGCTGTTTGGACTGCTCGAAAAACACTGGCGGGAAGATTCTTTTGAATACCGCCAGCGAGGCGAGGAATTCAAAAAACAAGGCGAAGAAATTCTGACCGAATATTTTCGATTTGTGCAGGAAAATCCGCCAAACGTTGTTGGGCGGGAAAAGGCATTTTCCTATACAATGCCAGACATCAATGTAAAGATTTCCGGCAAAATTGATAGGATTGATGAAGAAGACGATGGACTTGCTATTGTGGATTACAAAACCAGCCGAAAGAAAGAAAAAGCAGAAAAGAATCTTCAGATGGCGCTGTACACAGAAGCGATTCTAAACGATGCAGTATCCGATATTAACGGAACGCCCGGAAAGGCAAGTCTTCACTTTTTACGCCACGGCGAAGATCCGCTATCTTCGCACACATTTTCTGAAGAGGAATTGGAAGAGAGTAGAGTAAAAATTCGGGATGTTGCTAGTGGAATTCGGGCGGGATCATTCGGTACGAAAAAAAGCGACTTCACCTGCCAATACTGCGATTATAAAGATTTCCTCTGCCCGGCGTGGGAGGAATAATTCAAGCCACCAAACTCTCTTCCCCGCTTTCGCGGATGAACAGGCTGGTCGTGTCGGCTAACTCGGCAGCGCGGCGCATGGTGTTTAAATCAAGCACTTCGGGAATTCCAAAAATATTAATGTCAGCTTCGCTTCCGGTAGGAATTTGGTCAAAAAATGTGCCGACATTCACCGTAATGCTTGTGTCCAGCGGAAGGCGTCCCACAGACGCAATTGCGTTCAAACGCTTTTTGGCACGCTGAACTTTTTCCACATCCTCAGCCGTGTGGACCAAATTCAAAAACCCTTTCCAGTTCCGCTCAAGCTGAAGTGCGGTAAGGACGGATAAATTCCTATTCGGGCTCTTCGTCCCCAACCAAAGATTAATTTTTTGCTTTTTGCCGAGCCCTTTTTCTGAGTGCATTTTGGCTACGACAATTCCCATGCCTTCCCGCGAGGCAATGGACATCAGTGCCTCCAGCCGCTCATTTTTCCCGGGTTCATCGCTCATACTTAAAAACATTATATTGGGAGGAAGCGGCATACCCCTCAGCGATTGGGTTGCGATGGAAATTCCTTCTAGGAATTCGTTTGCTTCGATTACGGTTTCCACGATCAAAATCCCATCATCACGCATTGGTTTCGAAACAGATGTAAGAGCCGCTTCAAGATCTTCGGACGATTGCTGAACGCCCACATCATTCCGTTTGAAATAATGTCCAACCCAAATTTTAACTTGTTCAGTAACGGATTGCTGTAAAACGCGGACACTGAAAAGCCTTGCACTTCCGCGCGGATATGTGATATCTCGAACAAGGTTCAAACGAGATTCCCATTGCTCCGGATTCTCAACGGGAATCATGAGATTTGGCTTCCAGCTTTTAGCGCTTTTGGGGACGTGGTAGCCCATTCGAATTGCCCATTCTGCCACAGCAGTGAAAAATCCCTGTCGGACATCTCCCCACGGAGCTTGATGCCCTAACCGCACCTGCCAGGCAAATACGAGGAAAATGATAAAAATAGATACCACCGCAAACACCGGATTAATGAGGAACATGGCAATCGCGCACCACACCGTCCCGATGAAAGGAATAATAATATGAATATCAAAACTTGGTCGATATGAGGAAATTCCGGTTTGTTTCTCAACAAGAACCGCCATATTGATCGTCCCATAAGTTATCAGGAAAAACATCGTTAAAAGAGGTGCAATCGTATTCAAATCGCCAAAAATCAACGCAACTTCCACAATGAGTCCGGTAAACAAAATGGCAATCTGCGGTTCACCGTTTTTACTGCGCTGCGCAAAATATTTCCCCAGCGGAACGACTTTATTCTGCCCCAACGCCAGCAGAGTTCTAGGACCGCCGACAACAGCGCCAAGAGCCGAAGATAAAGTTGCCCCAAGAATAGCGCCCAAAATCACCCATCGCCATTTTGAAATATCCAGCATCACCATATAATTGGAACGAAGTATTTCGCTGTCCACTGTTGCACTCAGCCAATACGCAATGCCGACATATACCACAAATGAAATTGCAATAGAAGACAAGATTCCATTTCGAAGACTTGTTTTCGGATCTTTAAGTTCTCCCGACATTGCCGCACCGGCTTCGATGCCTGTAACAGCCGGAAAAAATATCGCAAATACAGCCCAGAAAGGTGCATTTTCGAATCCACCCCACAAAAGAACAGGTTCTACTATTCCTTCATTTCCGGCAAATAGTGAAACCAACGAAAAGCCAATCAGAAACATAATTCCATATTGAAGTCTCATCGCGATTCTTGCTGAAATCAGCGATGTTGTAATCAATAAAGCAAGCACTAGAGATGAGACTATCAGCGGATCGTGATTCGGGAAAATGGCGATCCAGCCTTCAGTAAACCCGACGATATACATAGCAGCGCCAAGCGCTTGAGAAAGATAAAGTGGCAACCCAACCGCACCGCCAATTTCAATCCCGAGCGATCGCGAAATGATTGCATAACTTCCACCATCGCCAATTTTGATATTGGAACTCATAGAAGCAATGGCAAGTCCTGTGGTAACCGTCACAACCTTAGCCAGCAGAATAATAATCAAAGCACCGCCGAAACCGGCATTCCCCACAACCCATCCAAGGCGCAAATACATAATGACGCCGAGGATAGTGAGAATGGTCGGCGTAAATACGCCTTCGAATGTTCCGAACCGTCTGCGAGAACTCATGACGCTTTTCTAATAAAGACGAGAGTCAGAATTTGAAATCCCATAATAAGGGGAAACTAAAAGGGGAATCAAAATAAAGCAAATAAGACTATCAGTTTTTTGCCATTACAAATTCAAAAATTCCTTTAAATAAATTCCCGACTAGCACAATTTTTTTCGGAATCGTCGAATCCGTAACTGCCTGATTTGTTACAAAAGATGTATTTGCTGTAAATGTATAAGGAGTAACCACCGTATCTGAAGCGGTTAAAATAGTTGCCCAAACCGTATCACTTCCTGACCATTCTGTGATGGAAACTGTGGTAAAAATAACATCCGAAGAGTCAGTAGAAAGTGCTAAATCATAAGATTCTTCAAAGGAATATTTATTTCCTTTGAGGATGAATGAAAAAGTGGATTCTGTATTGATAATAAATGGAATGTCATCTACCAACCCTCCCTCGGGCTCTGCGGGTCCTACGCAAGCAAATGTGAATATCAAGATCGTTAGGAATGAAATTTTGAGACCTCGGTGTTTGGAAAGGGTAAAATTTTCAATCATTCAATGCAGCCACATCAAGAATTTGAGATTCTTCTCCCGGCACTTCGTGTACGGAATCAGAATGACAGATTAGTTTCATTCTTCCTCCTCCGGGAGTTCCTTCAATGCTGATTCATCGGTCAGTCCGATTTGAAGGTCTTCAATTTTTTCCATCGGTTTTTCCAATGCACGAAGACGCGGACCACTTAATTCATCATAGTGATTGGAAAGGGTTCCAAGTGTTTTTCCTAGCTTTGAAACCTGATCGGCAAATTTCCCCCATTGATCCCGAAATGTATTGACCAATTTTTGCATTTCTCCAGCCCGCTGTTCCATATGGAAATTTGAAACTGCCTGACGAATCAGGGATAGAAATGCGTATAAAGTAACCGGCGAACAAAGCAGAATTTTCTTACCCAAAGAGAAATCAATTAATTCGCCATCTTCCTGATTCAGAAATGAATAAATACTTTCATTTGGAATGAACATCAGCACATAATCCACAGTCCCGGCGTTCGGATCAATGTAGGACCTTCCGGAAATTTCCTTTACATGATTTCGAACATCTTTCAGGAATGCTTTCTTTTCATCATCCCTTTCAGATTCAACATCGGTAGCCAAATAATTCTCATAATGCGTCAGCGGAAATTTCACATCCATGTTAATGTGTTTACCATCAGGTAGATTGAATTTGAAATCCGGGCGATCTTTCCCTTCTTGAGATTGTTTTTCGTAATTAATCCCTTCTATCAGTCCGATAAAAGAAAGAATATCTTCCACCATTCTTTCGCCCCACTGCCCACGAGCCTGAGAACTCGATAAAATCTGCCGCAACCGTGAAGTCGTATCAGACAGACTATCAATTCCTTTTTTGGATTCTTCCATCTGGCCTTTTAGTTCCGATGTAGATTTCGTAAGGCCATCAAGATTTTTTCCCATTTCCATCAATGTGGAATCTATCAGTTTCTTTTTTTCATCCAGTTGCGTTTCAGAAGATTTCATTAATTCCGCAAATTTGTTTTCTGCCAATTCAAAAAAGGATTTTTGATTTTCAGTAAGTGCTTCTTTAGACAAGTTTCCAAAGACATCCTTGAGCTGATCTAATCCCGTCTGTGCAGAGTCAATTTCTTTTTGGCGAACAAACCAAATGATGCCTCCACCAAGCAGAAGTCCTGCGAGAAAAAATAAAATGCTTGTCATTCCCGACACGAACTAAACTCGTTCTTTGACTAAGTTTTCGACAACGGACGGATCTGCTAAGGTAGTAATATCTCCAAGATCATCCACATCGCCTTCGGCAATTTTTCTTAAGATTCGTCGCATAATTTTCCCGGATCGCGTTTTGGGAAGCGCCGGAGTAAACTGAATTTTATCCGGTTTTGAATGAGGACCAATATCGATGGTCACAGATTGTCGAATTTTATCCGATAAAGCATCATCGCCATTCACACCAGTCATGGGTGTTACGAATGCGTAAATACCTTGTCCTTTAATGTCATGTGGAAACCCTACGACTGCTGCTTCTGCAACACCTTCTGCCTTCCCGATTGCGCCTTCAACTTCCGCCGTTCCGATTCGGTGTCCTGATACATTCAGCACATCATCTACTCGTCCGGTGATGTAGTAATATCCTTCCTCATCTCTTCGTGCACCGTCTCCTGTAAAATAATATCCGGGGAATTGCGAAAAATATGTTTCGATAAAACGATCATGATCTCCATACACCGTTCGCAAAATTCCCGGCCAACCATGTTTAATGGCAAGTAATCCTGCTACATCGTTTCCTTCAATTTCCTTGCCGTCTTCTGTCATGAGAACCGGTTCAATCCCGAAAAAAGGGAATGCTGCTGATCCGGGTTTTAACGGTGTTGCCCCCGGCAGCGGAGTAATAAGAATTCCTCCGGTTTCAGTCTGCCACCACGTATCTACAATAGGACAGTTTCCTTTTCCGACCACATCCAAATACCATTTCCATTCCGGTTCTTTGATGGGTTCACCAACCGTTCCCAATAATCTGAGCGATGAAAGATTTCGTGAAGTAACCGGATCATTTCCCTCTTTCATTAGCGCCCGTAAGGCAGTCGGCGCGGTATAAAAAAGATTGACATTGTGTTTGTCAACCACATCCCAAAACCGTCCAAAGTCCGGATAATTTGGAACACCCTCAAACATGAGTGTTGTAGCGTTATTTGCTAGCGGACCATACACAATGTAGGAATGTCCCGTAATCCATCCGATATCGGCAGTGCACCAATACACATCCTCAGGGTGATAATCAAAAACCATTTCGTGCGTGTACGATGCATAAACAAGGTAGCCTCCCGTTATGTGCAAAACACCTTTGGGCTTTCCGGTAGAACCGGATGTATAAAGAATAAACAGTGGATCTTCGGAATCCATTGGTTCGGGTGCACACACTGAATCTGCCTCATTCATTTTTTCATGCCACCAAAGATCGCGACCATCTTCCATGTGTATTGATTCACCTGTCCGTTTTACCACCAAGACATTTTGAATGGATGGTGTTTGAGCTACCGCTTTATCTGCGTTGGTTTTCATCGGGATATTTTGTTTTGTTCCACGGACACCGGTATCCTGCGTAATTAACACTTTACATTCTGAATCATTGATTCTATCCCGAAGCGAATCTGCACTAAATGCTCCAAATACTACTGAATGCACAGCACCAATCCGAGCACAGGCGAGCATTGCGATTGCCAACTGCGGAACCATTTGCATATAGAGACAAACTCTATCGCCCTTTTGGATTCCGGTTCCTTTTAAAACATTTGCACATTTTTGAACCTCAGTCAGCAATTCATCAAATGTAAAGGATTGATCCTCTTCAGGATTATTCCCTTCCCAGATAATGGCAGTTCTATCGCCTTTCCCGGCTAGAATATGGCGATCTAAACAATTTACACTGACGTTTAATTTCCCATGCTTAAACCATGCAATATTTCCATTCACAAAATCTTCTTCCTTTACAATATCCCACGGTTGAATCCATTCAAGCCGATTTGCAATATCAGCCCAAAATGCTTCCGGTTTTTTTATAGATTTTTCATAAAGTTCACGGTATTGATCGTGACTCTTAATATGGGAATTTTCTGACCATTCAGACGATGGTGAAAAAATTGGTTTGGTCATGGTTTATGCTCCAATCACATTTAATGCAGTACGGATGATTTCTCCGGTTGCACCTTGTTTGTAAAAATAAGAACGTTTGCGGTCTCCCCATGCTGTTCCGGCAATGTCAAAATGCACCCATGGAATATCTTCACCAACAAATTCTTTTAGAAATGCTGCGGCAGAAATAGTTCCAGCTTGCATCGGTTTCCCGATATTTTTTACATCGGCAATGTCAGATTTCACATGCTCTGAGAATACATCCCAAAGTGGAAGTTCCCACACCTTTTCACCCGTTTTTTCTGATGATTTTTTAATACGTTCAATTAATGTTTTGTTTGTACCCATAATCCCGGTTGCTTCGTGACCTAATGCAACCAAAACTGCACCAGTTAGCGTTGCAAAATCTAAAATAAATGCGGGATTGTAATGCTTACTTGCATAAGATAATCCGTCGGCAAGTACATTTCGTCCTTCGGCATCGGTGTTAAGAACTTCGATTGTTTTTCCGTTGTATGCAGTGAGGACGTCCCCGGGTTTATATGCCATCCCTCCGCTTAAATTTTCTGTTGCGGCAATAATGCCAACAACATTTATTTTAGGTTTCAATCCAGCGAGTGTTTTCATGACTCCCAAAACGGTTCCGGCGCCACACATATCAAATTTCATTTCATCCATTTTCCCGGCAGGCTTAATTGAAATTCCGCCTGAATCAAAGGTGATTCCTTTGCCAACCAAAATTTTCGGTTTCTGGGATTTCTTCCCTTTTAAGTATTCAAGTAAAATAAATTTGGGTGGTTCGTCCGTTCCTGCAGACACGCCGGCAAGTCCACCCATTCCCATCTCAGTAAATTCTTTCCGATCAAATACTGTAATTTTCATTTTGCCTTCTTTGGCAATTTCAGCTGCAGTCTCTGCTAACTTGGTCGGCGTTGTAATATTCCCGGGATGATTTCCCAAATCACGGGCAAGACAAACCCCATTCGCAACTCCTACTCCCTTTTCTATTCCGCCTTTATTCCCTCCAATTACCGACAATTCTGCCAATTCAAATTGATCTTTATCATTCGTGTGAAAATCTAAATATTGATAGCTCCCCAAGATCAACCCTTCAGCAAGTGCTTGTCCCGCATACATAGTTTTATCTTCGCCAAAAGACTCAACCAAAACATGTTTCAATTTCTTTTCGATTGCAATTTTGGCAACAGAACCGGCAGCACTACGGACAATTTCCGCACTGAAATCTTTTTTCTTCCCCAGGCCAACCACCAGCACTCTGGAATCATCCCCGTAAAACACAGTCAATTCGCCAGCTTTTCCTTTGAGATCACCGCTTTTCATAGCGTTTGAAATTTGCCCCCCAACGGATTCATTAGCTGATTTTCCTCTGGCAGTAAGCGTACCGGCCTCAAACAATCCCAATGCGAAAAGGTCCGGTTTAATTTCCTGCCAGTCACCTGTAATTAATTTTATTGCTTTTACATGGGCCATCATATTACTCCTTCATTAAAAGTGATTCATTTTCGGGCTGAAAAGTTAGGATAAATTTGTCTTATTTCTTAACGTAAATGTTTGAATTTTCTAGTGATCAACATAGGTTGAATCTATGGAAAGACGATATCCAATCGTTTGCGGGCGGGTAATTTTTATTCTTTGTTTATCCACCAATTCTCTGTTACGAAATACTTTTAAGACATGGGTACCTTCTTGCATATCAAACGATATTTTCTTGTGTGTCCATTTGTAAGACTCGTCCCACTCAAAAACGAGTCCTTCATCCTCTGCCATAAATAAAACCGAATGTAGCGGAACGAGGCGGACTTGAATGTCCAACAGTTTTGAAGGTGCAATCATTATTTCGGTTGAAGAAGTTACAAATCTCTTTTTTTCAAATCGCAAACTATGTTTTCCCGTGTCTATAATCGTCGTATTAATGGGAGAATCGCCCAATTCAATATCGTCCAAAAAGACGGTTACTTCACGTGGAATAGTATTGATATTTACTATGGTTTGCGAAATTGCAATGGACAATAATCCTACAATAGAAAAAACATGTTTCATGGAATCGAAATCATTGGAAATTCATAAATGGAATCGATTGGTGCATTAAAAAAGTGGTGGATTGGATTATAACCACCGCCTAATGGCTGAACGGTTAACAGATTTTCCAAAGAATCTTCGCTGAATGCGTTATACGGTAGAATCACATGGAAAGAATCGCCAGCAAAAACTGTGGAGTGGAAAATGGGCGACGCCGGATTATTTCGGTGTAAAACTAAAATATCTGCTGCATGCGGTCCAATCTGCCATTTGAAAGGCGCAAGTAATTCAACTTCCGAATACGTATATCTCAGCGCCACCACCGGATTGGTATCTAAAAGGATTGGCTCAGGAAAAGATTTTGTTCCCAAAAAAGAACACCCCCAAAATTGGAGGTGTAATATAATAAAAACGAAAAAATATTTCTTAGGAGATTTACTCAACCGTTTTTCCATGTTTCAATTTATGGTATTTCCCATCGGCGTCCTTCTTGACTGCCACCATAGTAATGATAGCAGAACTTGCCAATCTCCTCCCTCTTTCTCTGCCTTCCGCATGCGCTTCAACCTTTATCGTGAAGGACGATGTTCCTGCTTTTACGACAGTGCTAATAAAATTAACCCATTCGCCTAAATATACAGGTTCAGCAAACTCAACTTTTTCGATAACAACCGTCACAGCTCCCGACGATCCGCTTCCTTCCAAAAACCGATAGGATACTTTGGCTGCGGCAAGGTCCATCCAGGAAACCATTTTTCCACCGAATAGCGTTCCAATAACATTGATGTGATCCGGCATAACAAGCTGAGAATAGGTTGCTGTACATTTCATAATTTACTTTATATGATTTTTATATGTTTCATAATAACTAAATTTAAATTAAAAAGCCCCGCCAAGTCACCCTCGAGAAAATTTTTTTCCCTGAAGAGCACGCCACACCAGCGGGGCTTCGCTTGAAGTTTATAGGGAGAAAAAGATACCGATCAACTGTTTTTTGAAAGATCATATTATTCAACCGGATATGCATCTGCCATCCGCTTGCCTTCCTCTACATCCACTTTTGTGAGTAATACAAATCCGATGATAAACAGGATTAAAACACCCAAAATTCCGAGCCTTGGATTACCGGTAAGCACCGTAATGCCTCCCATAAGAACCGGTCCGAGTACGGCAGCGAATTTGCCAAGCATATTGTAAAACCCAAAAAACTGGGCAGCTTTTCTCTTCGGGATAAGCCGTGTGTACAAACTTCTGCTGAGCGCCTGAATGCCTCCTTGAAAAAGTCCAATGGAAATCGCCAATACATAAAAATGCCATTCTTCCTGCATAAGCGCGCCGCCGATTGTGATCAATGCATACGCCGCAATCGAAGTCAATATCGCTGTTTTAGCGCCTATTTTACCCGCAAGCCACCCATAAACGAGTGCGGATGGAAAGGCTACAAACTGAACAATCAGCAGTGCGGTGATGAGTGATTCGCTATTAAATCCTATTCCCATCCCATAATCCACCGCCATTTTGACGATGGTGTCCACGCCGTCAATGTAAAACCAGTACGCCAACAAGAATAGGCCAACGACTTTTAAATGATGAATATGGTTCAGCGTTTCCCTTAATTGCGTCCAACCTTGAATTACGGCTTTTCTTAACGACACCGATGCGTGAATTTGCGGTTCTTTGACATTCAGAAATAGTGGAATGGAAAACAGTGCCCACCAAACTCCGACGGACACAAAGGATATTTTTATCGCTTCTGCTTTGTCAGCGATTCCAAATAGCTCTGGATTGAGGAACATCATAACATTCACGGCGAACAGCAATCCGCCGCCGATATATCCCAGTCCAAAGCCAAGTGACGATACTTTATCCACATTTTCTTCCGTTGTAATAGAGGGAAGCAGAGAATCATAAAAAATATTTCCACCGGCAAAGCCAAGTGATCCTCCCACAAAAAACACGGCAGCCAATTGCCAATTTCCTAAATCAACCAAATACAATCCGGATGTCATGAAAACGCCAATGCATAAAAAGAAAAGCAGAAATCTCTTTTTAGCAGTTCCCCTATCTGCGATGGATCCAAGAAACGGCGCCAAAACCGCAATCATGATAGAGGCAATTGAATTTGCGAGTCCGAGATAAAATGTGCTCATCGCCGGCTGACTTGAATCTGCCCAATATTCTTTAAAAAACAGCGGAAAAAATCCGGCGAGCACCGTTGTGGCAAAAGCGCTGTTTGCCCAGTCATACAATGCCCAGCTGAAAATACTCTTTTTGGATTGAGGAAGGTTCATTCGGCTTTCAAATCTACCACATCTGCGTATAGCTTGTAATGCCAACCCACAAAGCTGTCGTATTAAATTCGTTTCTGACGAGAAGCGGCATGGGAAATATCAGACCAACTTCCAATTCAAAAGGAATCGGACCAATTTTTTTTATAGGATTTACATTTTGATAACGGACAGTCACGAATTGTCGAATCCTAGTTCGCCTTGTACTGTGGATGAGGCTTCCCTTCACCTGTCTGTATTCCATCCAACTATCCCAGGTCGAACTGTTAGACTTGAAAAAATCACGTCCGGTGAATTTCCAATCCATTCCCGCTTCTACAATTATCATTTCCTTTAACACTTCGAATCGCCCCGAAAAATTCCCTGAAAATGTATTTCCACGTCTGTATAGATGTTTTGATCCAATCATGGTAGCCAAACTATCCGGATTTGATTCGTCAAATCCGACAAAAGACAGCGACGAATTCACCTGTTCCTGGGAAAATGCTGCATAATGCATATTCCAACGAAGCGTGGACATCCTTCCAAGAATCTTCCGATAAAATTCACCGCCCAGCGATAGTGTATACTCCGTAAGCCCGTGTCCAATGGGAAGCTCGTAAAATTGCATCGGAATTCCGCTCGTATCCACCGAGCCCGGTTCGTACGGACCTAATCGTTCCGCTGTCGGAAGAGTTACCGAAACGCCTCCATAAACAGAAACAGCGCCTTTCCCCGACCACGTTGGTATTCCAACCAAATTAACTTGCAGCCCAAGAGAAACATCGCCGACGCCGGAATTTGACCGTGATGATGGGTGAAATCGACTAATAATGGAATCTGGCGACAGACCCGCAGTATCCGATGGGCTAACGGAAATCGTCATTTTTTCCTCAAACCTGGAAATATACGGAACTGAAATGGATATATTCATTTTATCAGATAAACCGTAATCAATCTGCGTTGTAGTTTTATTTCCGCTGCGCGACCGCATTTCATTGATCTTCCAAATTTGGTTGTTCCATAAGGATTGCATTCCGTTGATTCCATCTTCTCCATCCGGGCCCTTCCAATTCCCATTAAACATATCATTTATCACACGAATTCGCCACACACTTTGCGGAACTGACAAATGGGTTTGCGCCATCAATGCAGAAAAATAAAACAGGATCAGCCCAACTTTCATTCGTAGAGCAAAAACCTTTCTCTAAACTGGTTAAAACGAAATACATCATGATTCCACTGAGGGGGTAAATATTCAGGTGGTTTTTCTTGGGCTGTAAACGTTCGCAATAAACTAGTTCCGAATAATTTATCAATATAACCGTCCCCTGTCCACTGGAATTCTCTAGGATATAATCTGCTGGTCAGAATAATGAGTGAAGTCGCCGTTCGAAGTGGATCGAACTTATTTCGGTCTGTGATGGAAATATCAACGCCGCTGCAATACGTACCTCCGTGGCGAGGAAGGATCTTTTTTCCCGTACCGTCATCCGGCTTGTAGCGCACTGAGCTTACCTTTATTCCCGGCAAATTCTGCGCAATCAATTTATCCTTCAAATGTTTTCCCGATAACCATGGCGCGCCAAATCTGAAATACGGTTTATCTGTTCCAAATCCGATATTCAAATTGGTTCCACGTGCTAAAGAAAAACCAATGTATCCTACTACAGTTTCGAGAGAATCAAGATTTGGTTGTGGCGGAACCCAAGGTAATTCTGTATTGTCAAACCACATATTTCGTTTCCAGTTTCTGAGGGGAATAATAACCAGATTGGCACGTGCAAGATCTTTCACCCAGCCCATTTCGTTTACCATAAGTGCAAATTCGCCAACCGTAAGACCGTGCCTAATCGGAACCAAATGATAGCTTTCGAAAGATTGGTACGCCGTTCGAACCACGGGACCATCTACACGATCACCGCGAATCGGATTGGGTCTGTCCAATAACAAAATGGGAACATCAAAATCGCTGCAGGATTCCATGATTTTCGAAATAGTTGTGATGTAAGTTGTATAACGAACGCCTGTGTCTTGAATATCAATCAAAACTATGTCCACATCGTCCAACACCCAGCGAGGTGGTTTAATATATCTACCCCACAAATCCACAATTCTTGCACCGGTTACAGGATCAAATGATTTATCCCCGATCATCCGTAACCTATCGTCATCGGTTCCGAACAACCCATGCTCCGGCAGAAAAATATATTTAACATCAACATCCTCGATATCATTCAAAATTTCAAGAATGTGTCGACCGTTTCTATCGACGCTCGCCTGATTGCATAATACTGCAATACTGCGTCCTTTTAGCGGACGGTAATCCATTTGCGCAAGAATATCCAATCCGGTATAGACGCGGTTCGTAAAGGATAAATCCGGAACTTTGACAACTCGAGTATGTTCGAATTCCTGAGCATTTAAACTCATTACTGTTAAAGCAAGACTGACAATGAGTTTACGCATGATAATTTTTGTTGAGATTCATTTTTTTAATGATGAAATGCGAAAGGAAAGCTAATACAAGATTAGTGATGACAGCAAAACCGATAAACCATGTCCATCCAATGCCGGTTGTTTTTAAATACAGAACAATGGCGAGGCTTCCAATGAGTCCAATGATTGCGCTAGCAGGATGGATTTTCGTATTGAATTTGGAAAGAAGAAATAACCCAAGCAATCCTCCATAAGTAAAGGATGCTACCTGCAATCCAAGTTCAACCAAAGCTGTATCGCTTTCATCAAAAAGGACTGCCATTCCTACCAAGACTATCGCCCATCCAAAAGATACCTGTTTCGCAAGATTTAGGGATTGTTTTTTTAACCAGTCTGTCATGGTGGAAGATGCAAGCGAATTGATTGAAGAACTGAGTGTGGACATTGCAGCAGAAAGAACTCCGGCAAGCAGAATTCCTTTTAATCCTATGGGTAGATGCTGGGTGATAAAAACAGCGAATTCCCGATCTTTTGTGAGCTCTATCCCTTCTAGATATTGAAACAGCATCGAACCGACAAGAAGAAAAAGTGAAAATTGAAAGAACACAAAAAATCCGCTGCCAATCATAGCTTTTCTTGCATCCTGAAGCGACCGGCATCCGAGCACCCGCTGGACCATCATATAATCCGAACCATGGGACGCAAATGATAAGAGTGTGCCTCCGAAAAATGCACTTGGGAAAGCCCATGCATTCATGAACGGATTGCCTTCTCCCCACCGCAGAATATTCATTTTTCCGGCAGAAAATAAATCTGAAATCATCTGTCCAAATCCAATTTCCATTGCATTTAATATGAAAACAATGGATATCATGGCGCCGGCCAAATACAAAAAGAATTGAAAAGTGTCAAGCCATACAATCGTTCGAATTCCACCTAAAAGTGTGTATGAAAGAGTAATGATTCCAATAATCAGCACAGCTGTTGTAATTGACCAACCTGTTATTGCTTGAACAATGACTGCTGTCGCAAGAAACCTGACACCATCCGCAAGCACCCGAGTAAATAGAAACACTCCTGATGCTATTTTTTGTAACCCGGAGCCAAATCGGTCACCAATTATTTCATAAATAGATTGAACCCCTTTTTCAAAAAATGATGGGAGTAGAATAAAACTAACTAAAATCCTGCCTACTATGAAACCAAAAGCTAACTGAAGAAAAAACCAATTGTCGCGATACGCAAACCCTGGAATACTCACAAAAGTTAATACAGATGTTTCGGTAGCAACGATTGATCCCATTGCTACAACCCAGGGAATGGTTTTGCTGGCAAGGAAATAATCTTCTGTCGTCCGGTTCAATCTGGCTTGCCATAGGCCAAATCCTGTCATCGCTGACAAAAAGAGAATGATTATAGTTGTGTCTAATGGATGAATGTGCGACTCCTAATGCTTCATCTAATTTACACAATCTGCTTGGAGGTTTTCCGACCTTTTTATCGGGTAAACTCTTGCAGAATTCCTGATTTATAGGCAGTTTTACCATATCAGCATGGATTCTGTACTCCCTAATAGTAATTCTGGCGGTTTCGCAAAAACCACCGATTTCAAATGGCTCGGTGTCGGCATTATCATTTTTTCCTTATTGTCGCTCATGCCAACTCCAGATTCTATGCTCGTTACTGCCCGTGAGCTATTCGGTGCAGACCTCAATGCGGAATTCCTTATACAAAGGGCTCAGAATATGAAAATTATTCTCGCTCTCTTGGGTGCATGTACTATCTTTTTTGCAACCGAAGCAATTCCGATGCCGGCTGTAGCGCTTTTAATCGGGCTCGTTCAACTCTTCTTCGGCATAACAGACCCATCGCATATTGTTGGAACCTACGCACATGATGCGGTTTGGTTTATTGCAGGATCACTGGCGATTGGTGCAACCTTGGTGAAATACGGATTGGATAAACGAATTGGGATGTTAGTGGTTAAACTATCCGGAACTAAAACTCGAAACATCGTTTTTGGGCTTTTGCTTGGCACCGCAATTCCATCTGCTTTTATCAACGAAGCATCGATAGCTCCCATGTTCGTTCCGATCGCACTTGCTCTATACACCATGACGAATAAAACTATTCCTGCACCACGTTTGGGAAAATTGCTCATGATGTCGATCGCTATCGGCTGCATGGTTGGTGCACCGATGAGTCCCACAGGCGGAGCACGAAATGCTATCATGATTGGATTTCTCGAGGATTTCGTCAGCCCGAATATTACATTTTTTGAGTGGATGAGAATGGGTGTTTTCTATACTGCCATCATGTCAGTAATTATGGCATTTCTACTTCCCATACTCTTTAAACCAGAAGTGAACGATCTTTCGGATGCTGTAAATGTCTTGAAAAAAGACCTCGAAAAACATGGTAAAATGACTCGAAAACAATGGCTGGTTGGCGGGATTATGATGCTGTTGATATTTATGTGGATCACAGATAAATCGGTCACCGCTTCCATTCTTGGATTTCCATTAGGTCTTGGTGGTGTGGCAATTTCCGGGGCAGTTTTATTTATGCTTCTTGGGCTGACATCGTGGAAAGATTATGAGGAAAATGTCAGTTGGGGAGTCATCATTTTGTATGCAGGAGCAATCAGTCTTGGGTCTGTATTTAAGGCAACCGGCGCTGCAAGATGGCTTGCCGATAGCCTCATTGATATCATGGCGATATTTGGTATCAGTTCAGGGTTGCCTCTTATATTAGTGGTGATTTTAATCGGAGCATTACTTACAAACTTAATGAGTGCCGGAGCTACCGTAGCAGTCATTGGACCTGTAGTTCTCGAGATGGCACAAAGTTCCGGAACCAATCCAATTTTAGTGGGCGTCGGGCTCGCTATTTCTACTTCGCTTGCCTATTGGCTCGTAATCGGAACACCAGCAAGTTCTATCGTATATGCCAGCGGACAACTGGATGCAAAAGACTTTATTCGAATGGCAACCTTTGCATGGCCGGTGGCTATCATGGTGATGATCGCTATGGTAATTTTTTGGTGGGCCGGTGTCCTGCCATATGATTTTGGAATCGATGTGGTGCGAGTTCCCGCTTTAGGAGGCTAAAATATGTATCCATTAATTATCGTAGTTATCGTAATAGTTTTGATTGTTTCCTTTCTCATAAGCAACCAAGAACAAACTAAAGTTGTAGAAGAAGAAAAAGAAATAGTTCAATCAGAAAAAAAAGGATGGGCACAGGAAGAAATTATAGAATTAGGCGAAATAGATTCCCGAAAAAATTCAATGCTTAATATGATTGAAACTGCTTTTCCTAATGACCCGAAAAAAACTAATACAATGAAGGAATTAATTCAAGATTGGGCGAAAATGAAAAAAAAGATTTTCAACGATAGACGTTCTTGGGTTAGGAAACCGGATGAGGATGCGGATTAAAGATTTTTCACCACCGAGACATAGAGATTAATATTTTTACATTTTGTTTCCAATTGTTTCTTCATCCCAAGTATATAGACTTGGATCTAGTTCCTTTTTTTTCCAATGTGGATAAATCCAAAGGGGATTAAGTTGAATGGAAACTTTGCGTCCCGCAAAATACAAGTACAAAGAAATTTATAGGAATTAGATTATGCTAACAGGAAAATGCTATTGCGGTAAAATCAAGTACGAAATATCTGGTGATCCCATGACAGTTGTTCACTGCCATTGCGGCAACTGCAAACGATCAGTTGGCGGGCCGTTCACCACGTGGGTAGTTGTTAAAAAATCTTCATTTTTTATTATTTCTGGAAATTTGAAAACTCACAATACAAATGAAAAAGTGGATCGCGGATTTTGTGATAACTGCGGATCTTCCATTACCTACAATCCCCTGAAATCAGATACCATAGATATTAGCGCCGGAACGCTGGACGATCCCGATTCAGTCTCACCCAAAAAGCATATCTGGGATCGGAAACGGATAAAGTGGATTTCGATGGATGACGATCTTCCTCATTTTTCTGAGTGGAGTCAGAATGCGGAGCCAATCGAATAAACCAGTAAATCGGTTACTCATCGTTTGGTTTTGATTAATCCCGGGCAAAAGCCCGCATTGTAAATGCTGGGAAAAAGGTAACCGTTTTAACGATTAAATTCAGAGGATCAAATCCTTATAAAATTCATCTCTTCTTCTTTCTCTTCTTTTTCTTTGATTTTTTAACATGAGAAATAAGCGGTCTTCCTCTTTTCTTTTTAAAACTGACAACGATTTTTTCGGCCATTTCAAACGGGACGGTCATAAACGAAAATGAATCCATAATTTGAATATCGCTTATATCCTTCGCTTTCATGGACACTTTACTCAATACCAAATCCACCAGCTTTTTTGCGTTAATTTTATCTTTCTTTCCCATGGCGACAAAAAGTCTGGTTTTTCCCTGCTGATCCAGATTTTTTCTTTTCGTATTCAAATCTGCAATATCACCATATGATTTAGGGTTTAATGATTCTTCAAAACTATAATTCAAAACAGCGGCTAAAATTTCTGTATGGTTATTTTCGCCGAGTAGCTCTTTTGCCCAATTGTAATAATCTGCATGAATGGTTTCTTTATTAATAGAAGCCAAATTTTCATCAATCTTTTTCCTTTTGGCATTGATGATATCTTCAACTCCAGGAATGGCAGATTTTTTGATATCCGAACCAGCCTTCCGCTGGATAAACATCAGCCTTGAATATTCATTCGGTGTAATAAATGTAATGGCAGTGCCTTCTTTTCCGGCTCTCCCTGTCCGGCCGATTCGATGGACATAAGCCTCCGGATCCTGCGGAAGCGAATAATTAATAACATGCGTTAAATCGTTTACATCAATTCCTCTTGCGGCAACATCGGTGGCAACAAGAATATTGATTTTTTTGCTCTTAAATTTGTTCAATGTTCGCTCCCGCTGCGGCTGGGAAATATCTCCGTGAATGGCTTCAGAATCATATCCTCTATCCGCTAAATGGGTTGCGATTTTATCCACATTTATTTTGGTCCTACAAAATACAAGTCCATAAAAATTATCTTCAATATCAATAATTCTGCATAGTGCGCCAAATTTATCGGCCACTCTTACTTCAAAATAAATTTGCTCGGTGAGATCGGTTGTCAGCTGCACTTTTTTTGCAGTTAACAATTCATAACCATCCATATATTTTTTGGCAAGACTCTTAATTCTATTCGGCATAGTTGCAGAAAATAATAATGTCTTTTTGTCAGGATTTGTGTATTCAAATATTTCTTCCATATCGTCAATAAACCCCATATTCAACATTTCATCCGCCTCATCCAAAATGAGATGCTCGATTTTGTCCAACTTAAGCGTTCTCCTCTTAAGATGGTCTATCACTCTCCCCGGCGAACCGACAACAATATGGACACCTTTCTTTAACCTCCGTAATTGTTGATCAATGGATTGTCCACCGTAAATAGGCACCGTTTTGATATCCTTTTCGCCTTTTAGCGAAGATATTTCTTCCGAAACCTGGATGGCCAATTCTCGTGTCGGCACCAATATCAGAGCCTGCACATCCTTGATATCCGCACGTATCATTTCAATTAAAGGAAGACCAAACGCTGCTGTTTTTCCCGTTCCTGTTTGAGCCTGCGCAATGATATTTGAATCATTCTTCAGCATAAGGGGAATGGTGAGCGCCTGAATTTCTGTCGGCTCTTCAAAACCCTTTTTATTTACTGCTGACAGTATTTTGCCAGACAAGCCAAGGTCATTAAATGTTATATTTTTTTTCATTTTAATCTCTTTAATTTATTTAATTTGATCGGGAGTAATTCCGTTCTGTCCTGCCCTGTATGGCAGTGAGCAGTACATAGGGCGTTGACTCAATCGCCGTTGCGATCTCTTCCACGCGAATTGAATCTGTTTTATTCTCTCCAAAAAATAGGACATCTTCTCCAACTTTCACATCATCATTTTCAAAATCCACCATAAGTTGATCCATGCAAATACGCCCTGCGATTGGATATCGTTTTCCATGATACGAAACACTGCCGCCATCGTACCACGGACGCGGGAATCCGTCGGCAAAACCGGTTTGAATAACACCGATATTCGTATCCTTTTCCGCAGACCATACGCCGCCGTAAGACACTTGTGTTCCGGCGGACACGCAGCGTACCTGCACAATCGACCCGCGAAATTCCATGACGGGTTTAATGTCAATATCAGCCGGCACTTCATCCGAAGGAAATGCGCCGTACAGAAGCATCCCGACGCGGACTAGGTCAAAACCGGATTTCGGAAGATTCAGTACCGAACCGCTGTTGGAAAAATGTTTTATCTTGAATTTTAGTCCAAGCTTTTCCGCCATCCCCAAAATAGAATTGAATTGGTGTAACTGATCCTTAGCATACCCAAGGTCGCCTTCATCGGCAGTAGCATAATGACTGTAAATTCCCTCACATTGAATCCCGTTTGCTTTCTTCATTTTTTTCAGAATAGGTTCCGCTTCCTCCATCGCGATTCCAAGGCGCGTCATTCCGGTATCCACTTTGAGATGCACTTTCGGCGATTCGCCATTTTCGGCGTGGAAGCCAATTACAGTATCCAAATCATCGGAGTGCGATATATTTAAGGTGATTTTTCTATCAACCGCTTCTGCTAGAAAATCCGAATGCAATCGGCTGAATACGAAAATATCATCCGTAATTTTTGCATCCCGAAGTTCAATCGCTTCCTCGAATGTGAAGACGGCAAAAGAATCACAGCCATCACTTGCCAGCGCCTTGGCGCATTCCACCGCACCATGCCCATACGCGTTTGCTTTTACTACCGCCATAATTCTGCGCCCGCCTATGTATTCTTTCACAATTTGGTAATTATGGACCAGTCGATCGAGGTGAATAATTGCTTTGGGTCCGATGGTCATTTTCTCAATGGTAGGTTTTTTCAAGGTGGATTTTTAGTGCATCAAATGAGTTGAAAACTTCGGTACTGCAGGAAAAGATCCAGCCGCTCAAATCTTCCATCGGAATTGTATTGATGAGATAAACCGGAATGCCAAAATGATACGCAAGTGTCACTTCACCGTGCGTGCCACCGCCTTTCATCACAGATTCATCCCAAAGGCAAATGACATAATCTGACTCCTCAATGACTCCACGAATATCTCTCGCGATCAATTTGCGGATGAAGTGTTTATATTTTTTCGAGTCGGAAATTTTCCAATCCCTATAATCTTCTGCATCATGTTCCGTCACTATTTTCGCGGACTCCACCACAGGGTCCACGACATCGTGCCCCAAATTTTCCGCGAGCCATTTCGTCATATCTCTTCGCCAGTCCGCACCATCGTCGACAGCATGCTCCATCCCGCCTGAAAGGTATGCCTTCATTGGTTTAATGTTCGTTTGAGAATGAACCCGTTGAGCAAAGTCCAAAATCCTGCTACAATAATTGGGCCGAATAGAAGTAGCCAATCAATATGATGTAAAAATAAAATGGAATGAAAACATTGGACAATCACTGAAGTCGGAATGAATTTCAAAATTTGACCCACGGAATCAGGATAAAATCCTAATTCGAACAAGAGCCCAGATCCGAATGTAATTAAAATAAAAAGCGCTAAAATAGATAACATGAATAATGACGTTCGATTAATAAGCAAAGATAGTGTAACGATTGAATTAGCCAATACAAAATTGAACACACATGAAAACGCAATCATTATGAGATAATCCATCAAACCAAACGAAGTTTGCAACAATGTCAATAAAACGCCTACCGCTACGACGGAAAAAAGAATTGATTCTGCAAGACTCGTAAGGATGAGGCCTGTCACCAATCCTGTTTTGGAACTGGGTGATAATGTCAAATTCAATAGGACTCTGCCATGAATGCGTAGGTCAAAGAAATCTCGAAATAATATCGGCATAATCACGAAGGAACCACTCAGTACTACAAATCCCGGAAAAACCCACTCGCCGTACGGAACGTGGTTTCCACTTTCCCGGATAATTGTATTGAGCACCATAAAAATCATAACATATAATAATATGGGAAACATCAGGGAAAAACCGATGGTCGAAAAAAGACGATTTTGAATTAGCCACCATCTTCGTTTGAAAAGTGCAACAATCATTCTATTTCATCGCGGGTGAATTGAAAATCAAGTAAATCCCGTAACCCAAGTTTTTTAATGGTTACATCCGTCATAACATTTTCTGCCGCAAGTCGAATAATATCAAAAAATACGCTCCTTGATCGACCATAAAACTGAAATACATTTTCGGTTCTACTTGGGTTAATAACTTTAGATTCGGTTGAAAGAAGAATGTATAATTGATCTGTTAATTGTTCAAATTCGATACCAAACTGGTGGTATTCAAACGTACTCTCAAGCAGTTTTTCTAAGCTACCATCCAAAAGAACCCGTCCGTTCTCTAACATAATAATCCGATCATGAGCCGCTTCAACTTCTTCCAAAGATTGACTAACATATAAAACAGTTTTCTTTTTTCGAAATTCTCGAAGCAGGTTCCAAGTTTCCCGCTTTCCGCGTGTATCCATAAATGTTGTAGGTTCATCAAGGATTAATACAGTTGGATCATGAGCAAGTGCTCGAACTAACATCGTTTTTTTCTGAATTCCTGGCGATACTTTTGACGCCGGATTGTGTAGAAAATCAGTAAGATTCAATGCTCGGGAATACACGGAAATTTGATGGGTAATTTTGTCATTATCTGCACCAAATAAGAGACCGGAAAATCGGATATTCTCTTCTAAAGTGAGCCAAGGATCCAAATCAATTTCGTGCGGAACAAAACCCAGCATCATGCGCGTTTCTTCACGGCGATTTTTTGCGTCCAACCCGTGAATAAAAACCGACCCAAATTCGGGATTATCTAAACCTGATAAAATTTTCAATAATGTACTTTTACCGGATTCATTGTCACCAATAATTGCAACTATGGTTCCTTTTTCTATTCCAAAGGTTAGCCCGGCTAATACGGTTCTGTCACCGATAGTTTTTCCAACTTTTTTGAGTGATATACTTGCTTCCATTTTTTAAGCCACGGAGTGAACAGAGTTGATACTATTTTTTTCTTCAATCATTTTATGTGTTGGAAATTTTTAGTAATACAATATAACTAAACAATTTTTCCGATTCCGATTTCTAATTCCTAATCCAATTAATGTGCTTCAAACCACGAGTCTCCCACTCCTGAATCTACTACAATTGGAATATCCAAAAGGAGCGCATTCACCATTTCTTCCACAACCATACCAATCAAATCATCCACTTCTGCTTTGGGAGCTTCAAACATGAGTTCATCATGAATCTGGATAACCATTTTTGACTCCATCTTCTTTTCTTTGAGTTTATGATGAATTGCAATCATCGCCAGTTTAATCATTTCCGCGTTGGTTCCTTGAATCGGCATATTAATTGCCATTCGTTTTGCCGCCTCTCGATGCATATGATTATTGCTATCAATGTCCCAAACCGGGCGACGTCTTCCAAGCATCGTTTCTACATATTTATTTTCTCGCGCATAATCCAACGTTGATTCAATATAATTTTTTATTCCAGCGTACTGGGTGAAATATGCATCAATGATCGCCTGCGCTTCGTTCCTCGGCACACCGAGTTCTTGGCTCATTCTAAAAGGTCCTGCTCCGTAAATCAAACCAAAATTTACGATTTTAGCTGACCGCCTCATTTCCGGAAGAACATCATCAATTTTTACACCAAAAATATCAGATGCAGTTCTGGAATGAATGTCTTCCCCTTTTTGAAAACCATCGATAAGCGAAGGATCTTTACTGAGGTGTGCCAAAATCCTGAGTTCGATTTGGGAATAATCGCAGGAAACGATTCGCCACCCTTTTTTTTCTGCTCGAAATGCTTTGCGAATTTCTCGGCCTTCTTCTGTCCGAATGGGGATGTTTTGAAAATTTGGATCACGGCTCGATAATCGTCCTGTGGCAGCAACTGTTTGGCTAAAAGTACTGTGAATTCTTCCTGTTTTTTCATGAATCAATTCCGGAAGAGCATCTATATAGGTGCTTCGCAATTTATTCAGTTTACGATATTCAAGAACCAAACCGGGAAGAGGATGATCTTGTTTAAGGTGTTCCAAAACTCGCTCGGCCGTTGACCGTTTTTGAATTTGTTTGAGTCCCAAGATATCAAACAGAATTTGCCCCAACTGTTGCGTGGAATTCACGTTGAATTCGGTTCCGGCTTCTTTTTGAATATCGGCAACAAGATTATCAATTTTCTTGCCCATTTCCTTTGACATAGATTTCAAATGTTTCCCATCCACAAATACACCGTCGTATTCCATTTGCGTGAGCACCGGAATGAGTGGTAATTCTACAGAATGAAAAAAGTTTTCTAATTTCACCTCTTTTAATTTTTTCTGAAATATTTCGGTAAGCCGGAATACGATTTCTGCATCTTCTGCGGCATAAAATGATGTTTTTTCCAATGCTACCTCAAACATAGAAATCTGCTTTCTGCCCGTTCCAATTAAATCTTCAATAGGCACCATTCTATAATTCAGATATTCCAGACTGAGGTTATCAAGTTTGTAAGATCGAAGTTCGGGTTTTATAAGATGGGCGGCAATCATTGTATCGAATTGGATGCCTTGAACTTGCACGCCATGATTGCGAAGAATTAATGTATCAAATTTGATATTTTGTCCCGTTTTTGCAATGGAACCATCTTCTAAAACAGGAGTAAGCACTTTCAAAACTTCTTCGAGATCATCATTGCCAAAATTCGACTTTTCCTTTTCTTTATAGCCAATAGGAATGTACCAACCGGAATCCGCTTTAATTGAAAAACTGAGTCCAACAATTTCAGCTTTCATGGGGATAAGAGAATTTGTTTCGAGATCAATCGAAATTAATTTCGCCGACCGAAGTTTTTTTCCCAATGCTTCAAGTTGTTCATTGGTTAAAATTGTTGCATAAGATTTATTTGACTCTTCAGCAGTGGGTGCTGTTGCTTCCTTTATTCCTTGCACCTGATTCAACAATGCGTGGAATTCGAGTTCCTTAAAAAGATTTTTTACTGCCTCGCCATCCGGTTGTTTACGTTTAAATAAATCCATGTTCGAATCAATATCCATATCCGTAACAATGGTGACGAGATCTTTGCTTAAAATTGCATTTTCACGCCCTTCTAGAAGCCCGTTTCGGACGCGTTTGTTAGAAACATTTTCTGCATTCTCGAGTGCAGCTTCTAGTGATCCATATTCCATTAATAATTTTTGAGCTGATTTTTTTCCCACGCCTGAAACACCGGGAACATTGTCCGAAGAGTCGCCCATTAGACCGAGCATATCAATCATTTTTTCTGGCGGAATACCCCATTTCTCTTCGACGCTCTGTGGATCGTAAATCTTGATTTCACCGCGACGGCCAGAAGGAGCATACAAAAAAACATGTTCATTGATGAGCTGCATAAAATCTTTATCACCGCTAACGATATACACATCGAGTCCTGCTTCTTCCCCTTTTTTTGTAAGAGTGCCAATAATATCATCCGCCTCAAAACCCGGTTTTACGATACGCGGGATATTTAACACGTCGAGTAATTCCCATAGGTACTCCAATTGGGATTGTATTTCGTCGGGCATTTTTTCCCGAGTTGCTTTGTATTCAGGGTATTTTTTATGACGAAACGTTTTTTCTTTCGCATCAAAAGCTGCTACGAGGTAGTCCGGATTCTCAACTTTAAGCAAACGGAATACTTGATTTAAAAAACCGAATAATGCACTGGTATGTTGCCCTTTGCTGTTGATGAGCGGGTTGCTAATCATGGCAAAATGTGCGCGATACAACAAGGCGTAGCCGTCAATGAGAAAAAGACGTTTTCTTTCTGGTTTTTTAGTAGACATGAAGCGTGAAGTTTACGACGGAATTTGCCGAAGGTGAACAGGCAAATCATCAGCATAGCCAAACATTATTTCACTACCTTTTGTCTCTGCCCGTATAACTTGTTTATTCTGGACAGAGCCGGATTTAATACGTATAAATTAAATTAACGAACAGATTCCGGTCGGCGCCTGGCCAGTAAGATCCCCAAGATTCGCCATGCGTAATAACTAGATCATCCAAAGCATTATTTAATCTTATTTGAATATCCAGCGGACCTCTATTCATGTTAACCCCAATATTCATTATATGATATTGTGCCATTGCACTTGTTTCAGTATTCAAATCATCCACAAATCGTTTTCCGACAAGTTGCCCGTGTATAAATGCTTCCACCGATAAAAGCGGACGAAAAAACAATGTTGCATTCGCCAGATAATCAGGATTATTCGGCAAAGTGTTTCCCTTTAATTCACTTCCGTTATCGGAAAATTCATGTCGTGAAACTGTAAAATTCCCTTTAAATTTTATGGATTTAGTTGCCTTCCATCCAAAATCAAATTCCAAACCTTTTCGCATAACTTTCGGGACAGTAGTATAGTCATATGTACCTTCTTCTTCTGAACTTATTTTTCTGAGTATTTCATCTTCTAAATCCATCCAATACGCATTGCAAGATGCATACAAAAATTCGGTAGTGTAATTCGCCCCAAATTCAAAATCAGACACAATCTCCGGATATGCACCTTTTATTTCGAATGACCATTCATCCGGATTGATTATTTGAGCGTCTGCCGGTTCTTTCCTGGTTTGACCAACACTTGCAAACATTGAAAAATCATTGTTGAAGGAATATACACCACCAAATTTCGGATTCACAAAAACCCAATTCGCGGATAGCTGATGCCCTTTTGCATGTCCGATTTTATCTTGATCTATATTCCATCCATGATTTACCAACTGAACATCTGCAGATAAAATGAGTTCGTCCGTCAACTGATAATGGTAATACACAAATCCAGTAAAGGATATTTTTTTTCCGGTATAATCGTAATACTGATACGACCCCACATCGTTCAAAAGCGAATGACTAAAATCCGAAATTTCCCCATAATGATTTCCGCTGTAATATCGTATTTCTCCGCCAATGTCCAACCGATACCACTCAGATTGCTTCGTCCATTGCGGAACGAAACCCACATATCGATTTACCAACCATTTTCGGCGCAATAAATTAGTTGTGGTGTCCGCATAGGATGAATCTGTAATTGCATCAAGATTGTAATTATAAAATGAGACGTCGGATTTATTGGCTTCATAATAACCACTGCCCAAAACTAAATAGAATGTGTTATGAAATACAGATTCATTTTGAAGTCTAAACCGCGAATTCAGTGCATAAATTTGCTGTAGAAAATCATCTGTGAATGCTTTACCTCCTAATCTACGTTTTTCTCTGTCAAAAATGTCGTCCCCATATACTCCGTCCCATAATAAATCTGTATTTTCGTATCCAATTAACCCTGTGAATTTATGGGAAACATTTCGATCGCTAAATTCAGCGCTAAGCGATAACGCACGCTGAGTAGATGAATGATCCTCTCGGTAGCCATCTGAAGTAATGTGTGACAATCGTCCGGAAAATGCCCAGTTTTCACCAAATCGTTCTCCGGATGTGTATTTAAGGGATGATTTTTTTGTGTTGTACGAACCGGCACCAAAAGAAGCAATCACATCTTCATCTTCATATCGAACCTTGGATAAAACATTAATAGAACCTCCAAATGCAGCTGAACCATAGAGGCTGTTTCCAATACCTCGCTGAATCTGAACATCTTCCGCATCACTAAGTAAATCACCATGATCAAGCCAATATACTTGATGACTTTCATTATCATTCAGTGGAACATTATCGAGCATTACGGCAATCCGACTTTGGTCAAATCCACGGATCGAAACGTAGGAATATCCCGTTCCATTTCCACTTTCGCTATAGGACTGGACTCCGGGTTCTGTGGCTAAAACCATTGGAACATCCTGATGCGTAAAATAGGTTTTGATTTCCGGCTCTGTCAGCGTAGAAAAAGCAACCGGTGTTGTGCCTGGAATTGCTCTGCTTGCTGTAACATGCACAATATCTCCCGGTAAAATAATGGATTCTAATTCGATCGATAAATCTTCTGATAATGCAATGGTTCGGTACACTCGATAGCCAATCCTTATAACCGTAATTTCTGTTCCAAGCGGAACGTGTAGGAAAAAATTCCCAAGTTTATCGGTTGTGCTTCCCTTTGCGCCAGCGGTTACATTTGCTTCAGAAATTGCTTCTTTGGTGATGGAATCAATTACCTGCCCGGATATTCCCACATCCTGTGAGTGTGAAACGGAAATAAATAATCCGACACTAAATATGATTGACAATAGTTTCATTCGATTTCCTTCGCTGGTATTATCCATATCAGGTTCAGTGGGTTTATTCTCAGCCGTCAAACCTGTACCTGACAGCACCCCTGTTGGATTTGAATATTACGAACTATTCCTTACATGCTTCAATCTCAATTACTTAAAGATGGAATGATTTAGTCTGTTCATCATTACGATCCTTGGCGCTGGGGACTAGAACATCCGATCCTTATCACAATTCATTTCTAGCGAGCTCCTCATACCTGTTGAAAAGCCATATATCTAAAACACTTTTGGCTTGGAATCGAACTCACACACCATCCTTGATGTGCATCAGCATTCCGTTCTACTTTTGAAGCTAACAAATTGAGAGAAAAATGACGAATAAACAACTACCAGAAATTACGATTAAGGCATTACTGCTTGGGATCATCCTTTCGATGGTTCTCGCTGGTGCCAACGCCTACCTCGGACTTTTCGCCGGGATGACAGTATCTGCATCCATTCCAGCGGCGGTAATATCTATGGGAATTCTAACTCTTTTCAAAAAATCAAATATTCTTGAAAATAATATTGTTCAAACTGCTGCTTCTGCGGGAGAATCTTTAGCGGCCGGTGTCATTTTTACCATCCCGGCACTTGTCCTTCTCGGATACTGGGAAACGTTTGATTATGTGGAAGTTGCTAAAATAGCCGCAATCGGCGGAGTTATCGGTGTACTTTTTACCATTCCACTTAGGCGAGCCCTTATTATAACTGCCAAACTCAAATATCCGGAAGGTGTTGCTACTGCCGAGGTCCTACGCGCAGGCGATGCCGCTAAAAAAGGAACAGAAGATGACGGTTCCGGCGGACTGAAGACTATCGGATTGGCAGGATTGGTCGGCGGCGCTATGAAACTTTGTCAGCAGGGATTTGGCATGTGGCATGCAGAAGTAGCCGGCGCCATGAATTTTGGAAAATCCATATTCGGGATTGGAACTGACATTTCTCCTGCCTTGATTTCAGTCGGATATATTGTAGGTCGTAACATTGGGATTCTGGTGGTTGCCGGCGGACTTATTTCCTGGGCGGTGGCTATTCCCATTTATTCAGCATTGGTGGGATTTGAAGGCGATGCACTTGATTCGGCTTGGACAATCTGGAATTCCAAGATCCGTTACCTCGGCGTCGGCGCTATGGTTGTCGGCGGTGTGTGGTCTCTCATTAAACTTTTTAAGCCTTTAATCGAAGGAATTAAAGCAAGTCTCGATGCGGTTAAAAGTCGGTCTATTGACGAAGATGTTCCTTTGGAAGAACAAGATCTGCCGATCAATTACGTTGGCATTGCTTTGGTGGCATTATTGGTGCCTGTTTTTCTTTTATATTTAGATATAATTGGCTCGGTTGGAATTGCTGCATTATTATCGGTTGTCATGATGATTTTCGGATTTTTATTCTCAGCAGTTGCCGCATATATGGCAGGTGTTGTTGGATCCTCTAATAATCCTATTTCAGGAGTAACGATTGCAACCATTCTCTTCTCGTCCATATTGCTATTGGCTTTGCTGGGAACTGATTCTGGTGTGGGCGCGGCAAGCGCGATCATGGTCGGCGCCGTGGTGTGTTGTGCCGCTGCCATTGGAGGAGACAATCTGCAGGATTTGAAGGCAGGACATATTCTTGGCGCGACGCCATGGAAACAGCAAGTGATGCAAATCGTTGGAACTCTCAGCGCCGCGGTCGTGCTTGGACTTGTACTGGATATTCTTCATACAGCATACACAATCGGCTCGCCGACGTTATCCGCGCCGCAAGCGACGTTAATGAAATCTGTCGCCGACGGAGTCTTTACCGGCGACCTTCCCTGGACATTTGTGTATATCGGTGCAATCATTGCAGTGATAATTATCCTGATTGATATTAGACAGGAAAAAGCAGGATCCGATTTCAGAGTTCCCGTGCTGGCCGTTGCGGTTGGAATTTATCTCCCCATCACATTGACGGTCCCTATTTTTATCGGTGGAATGATCAATCATTTGGGTAAAAAAGCAGGAGGATCCAAAGCATCAGAAAAACGAGGGCTACTCATGGCTTCCGGTTTAATCACTGGTGAAGCTTTGATGGGAATTCTCGTAGCGCTTCCTATTTTTCTTACCGGCGTAAAAGCATGGTGGCCGAATTTCAGCGGGTTTGAATGGGCAGGGCCCGTAGCATTTCTCGTTGTGATTTATTGGCTATACAGCTCGGTTTCTAAAAAATAATGACTCTTTCGTTAGAGCTTCTGAAAAAATTACCAAAGGTAGAACTTCACTGCCACCTTGACGGATCGCTTCGAGTAAAAAGCATCCTCGATTTAGCCCAAAAGCAAAAAGTTGATTTACCGAGCACCCATCTTGATGAATTAACAAAGATACTCACCATTGGAAAAAATCGTGGTACGCTTGAAGAATATTTGGCACGCTTTGAAATAACACTCAGTGTAATGCAAACACCCGAAGGTCTAGAACGAGCAGCATTTGAATTGGTCGAAGATGCGGCACGGGAAAATGTGCGTTATATCGAGATTCGCTATTCACCAATCCTACATACAGAAATGGGAATGACACCGGATGAAACAGTAGATGCAGTGAAAAAGGGATTGAAATCGGCCGAAAATGAATTCGGTGTGAAATCCGGTATCATTATCTGCGGAATTAGAAATATCAGTCCTGAAGCTTCCTTGCATTTGGCTGACCTTTCCGTCCGATATAAAAAGAAGGGGGTGGTCGGTTTCGACCTTGCCGGTGCAGAAGAAAATTTCCCGGCAAAAGATCATCGGGAAGCATTTTACATCATTTTAAATAGCAACGTTAACGCCACTATTCATGCCGGCGAAGCCTTTGGACCTGCATCTATTCACCAAGCGATTCATTATTGCGGTGCCCACCGAATCGGGCATGGAACCCGCCTAAAGGAAGATAAGGATTTAATGCATTATGTAAATGATCATCGCATTACCCTTGAAGTTTGTCTTACATCAAATTGGCATACAAAATCGATTCGTTCTCTGAAATATCATCCATTTAAATTTTATTACGACCAGGGAATTCGGGTTACATTGAATACAGACAATAGACTGATGTCCGATACAACAATGACAAAGGAATTTGCCCTCGCTCATTCGCTTTTCGGATTATCCCTTCACGATTTTCGTGAGATTACCATTATTGCAATGAAGAGTGCATTCCTTTCTCACAACAAACGAAGTGTCATGATTAAATCAATCGCACATGAGCTTGAATCTGAGTTTGGACTGATGCCAGAATACATTAATCAATAAACGAAATAATTGACCATGGATAAAAAAGATCTTCAAAAAATTATGAAACCGGAAAGTTTAATGATGTCTTTTGGGTACGAACCAAAATGGTCCGAAGGTTCCGTAAAATGTCCCATTTTCCAAACATCCACATTTGTTTTTAATACCGCAGAAGAGGGGAAAGCATTTTTTGAAGTTGCCTATGGAATAAGAGATAAAAAACCGGATGAAACATTGGGATTGATTTACAGCAGACTGAATAATCCGGATCTGGAAATTTTAGAAAACAGATTAACTTTATGGGAAAAAGCGGATGACTGTGCCGTATTTGAAAGCGGAATGTCAGCCATTGCCACTTCCCTGCTGGAATTTTTGAAACCCGGTGATGTATTGCTATTCAGCAAACCTCTTTATGGAGGCACTGATCATTTCATTAAACATTTTCTGACGAAATACGGAATCAACATTATCGGTTTCCATGCGGATAATACCAAAGAAGAAATCATTGAAAAAATTGAAAAATCCGGGCACGCAGATAAACTAGCTTACATTTATATCGAATCACCGGCAAACCCCACAAATGCACTGATCGATATTCAAATGTGCAAATCCATAGCGGATCAATATGCAACCAAAGAAAAACCTGTCATGATAAGTGTAGATAACACTTACATGGGACCTTTGTGGTGCAGTCCCTTGGAACACGGTGCAGATATTGTAATTTATTCCGCTACAAAATATATCGGAGGCCACAGCGATCTTATTGCAGGTGCTTGTCTGGGCTCAGAGAAAACCATTGCCCGGTTAAAAGGATTGCGAACCTTTATGGGAAATATGACAGGTCCTTGGACAGGCTGGTTATTAATGCGTAGTTTAGAAACATTAAAACCACGAATGGAACTTCAAGGAAAAAATGCTTTAAAGGTGGTGGAGTTTTTAAATCAACATCCCAAAATTGAAAAAGTGTATTATCTTGGACTTATTGAAGAATCAAATCACCATTTTGAAATATACAAAAAGCAATACACCGGACCGGGCGCAATGTTAAGCTTTGATGTGATTGGTGGTGAAGCAGAAGCGTTTAAAGTGCTAAATAATATGAAATTAATTAAACTGGCAGTGAGCCTTGGGGGAACTGAATCGCTTGCTGAACATCCAGATACCATGACGCATGCAGATGTTTCTCATGAAGAAAAACGTGCTATGGGAATCAGCGGGAAAATGATTCGCCTTTCTACAGGAATTGAAAATTCCGACGATATTATTTGGGATTTAAAACAAGCGCTGGAAGCAATTTAAATTGATCGCAAGGAACCATTGGGTCCGGATAATTACGGTTAAATTATTTTGAATAATAATTTCAAGATCCGCCTAGCGAGCTCTATTGATTTAGAACATCTTATATCTTTCGATCATATCGCTAAAAGTCAACATTCGAGGGTAGAATATTTAAGAGATAAAATTAATTTATCATCTTTGTATATAGGCATAAGTGATACTAAAATTATTTGCTATGGTATTTTAAGTTATAATTTTTTTTCAAAATGGATGGCTTGAATTAATTTATGTGGATAAATCTCATCGGAATATGGGAATAGGTTCTAAAATGATACAATTCTTTATTGAAATTTGTGAAACATCAAAACTATTTACATCTACAAATAATACAAATATTGCAATGAGAAAACTTCTTGAAAAAATGGGGTTTGAAAAAAGTGGGGTTGTTAATAATCTTGATGAAAATGATTCAGAGCAAATATTTTTCAAACTTATTCGTTATAGCGCCCTTTAATTCCCTCGCTGATTTTCTGCAGTCAGGTGGACTCAATTATACATAGTCAGCCAACCTTCGCTTGCGTGTTCAAGCTTGATTTTAATCTCTAATCCTTCTCTTTTTTAGCGAGGAATTTTTCTTTCATTTTATCCACCCATTTTTTGAGAGGTGGAAATACGCTACTAAGCAATAGCAGTCCCGGTAAACCAAACATCCATCCTTGAAAAATCGGTATCAATCCACCGATCAACCCGATAATCACAAGGATCACCCCAATAATTACTTTGACTGTGTCTGTGAAAAATTTCATCCCAAGAATTTAATGCCGAATAAGGGTTATTTTTTCAAAAGCTGATGAACCGTCTGTTCCATAAATAGCAATCAAATAGACCCCAGACCCAACGTAGCGACCTGAGGAATCTTTTCCATCCCAAAACGCCTGATAACCGCTAACACCACTATTCCCTTCATCTAGTTTTTTCAGCACATTTCCATTGAATGTCATAATCATCACCGAACTGCCTTCAGTAAGTCCATCAATTACAAGAGATTTATCGCTTGGCGTATGAAATGGGCTTGGAAAAACATCGATAGAACTGTAAGAAGATTTTTGATCTGCAAAGGGAATTTTGATTGCGTTAATTCCTTTGGATGTCGTGACATAGGCAATCCCACGTTTTTCATCAAAATCAATGTCAGTAATTTCATTCGATAAAAGAAAACTATTATCTACGTTCAAACCATTAATATCAGGCCAATAGGTTGCGCCAGACGTAAGAACATGAATTCCTTCGGATGCAGACACAGCCCAGATATTTTCAGATGGATCAATTTTTATTCTTGAACCACTTCCGAAAGGAATATTTGGGAAATAAGTAAATCCGCGGTACGACTCAGGATCACTGTTTGAAGCTTGAAGCCAAATCCCGGTCAAACCTACCGGAGATAAAATATAGAGGACATTGGAACTGGTGACCCCTAGCGACCAAACGGTTGTATTGGAATGACTTGAACTCACCGTAAGTGAAGCCCATTCTTTAGTCATAGGATTATCAGGATCGCCTTCGTAAGCAAGCATCGCAAGACCGCCATCATCCACGCCGGCAGGATTGATGTAATCATCTTCAAATGAGCCAATCCATAAGCGTCCCCATCCATCAAAAGCTAAGGAATTTGGCGTAAGGCTAACATCACCCCCGCTTTCTGATGCACTAAAATTCCCCCAATTACCAGAAGCGGAACGAACTGCAATCGGATCTAAATCGTGAGTAGCATATGTATTTGCAGCCCAAAGATTTCCGTCCGCATCAAACTCAATATCTTTAACGGACATATGTTCATCGAGATTCCAATCAAGGTAGGCGGTATCAATAAGTGTAAATGTTTCCGGATCATCAACATCCATGATTACGATCCCACCGCCATGCTGCCGCGGAAACGGATAAGTTCCACGAATAGCGAGATACAGCATTCCATCCGGGCCTTGCTCTATATCAGCGACAAAATCCCCAAAATCAATTTTCAGCGTATCGGCAGTATAAAAATCATAATCGTGCGAAGTTTTGATGGATTGTTTGGTATAATTTTCTACAATATTCCGCCAACCTGCAGTTTCTCGAATCGCCAACCCCGCATTTCCCCCGGCAACAATCCGACCGTCATTCAATACACAAATCGCGGAAAAATAATTGGTAAGGGGTGCATTTGGAATCCACCTACTAAAGGTGTAAGAACTTTCATGAAATTCTGCAATGCCCTGTTCTGTTCCGGCGAAAATTTTTCCGGATGCGGAAACCAAAAGTGATGTTAAATCAAAGGATGGCGAAGCAGCAGCGTTTGAGCCATGGAAAATCGAGTTTTCGGTCACTGCCCAAAATGAACCGGTCCTGTCATTTGAAATATCTAAAATTTCATTTGATCCGGATAAGACGAGAGACAAGCCATCATTTGCGATGCGGTAAATAGATGATCCAAGCACTACAAAAACAGTATCATTCGAAAGGCTGACTGCATTCACATTGTCGGTTAAACTAGAAAAAGGCCTCCCCCACGTTGCCGGGCCTTTGAGGTTATCTTCTACCCAATTTGCGGAAAAAAGTCCTGCGTCGGTTCCCACCAAAAGACTATCCCCTCTCACTGCAATTCCTGAAATGGAACTGATAGAAACAGGCCAATTTTTATACACATCTCGATATTCAAACCCAGAGTTTGTCAATCGAAATTCGATAATCCCAAGATCTTGATTCAATTTCATAGCGCCGAATACAACCGAATCCGAAACGGCGAAATCTAAAATTTCTGATAAATCGTAATCAAAGGTGGCGATAACTTCTTCTGCAATCGGATCAAATATATTAATAAAGCCATCCGGACTTGATCCGCCGACCCAGATATTATTTTCCAGATCTTTTGCAATGGCGGCGAGATCCGTGCCGGAAAGCCCGTGCAGGTTTGTGAATGTTTTAAAGGATGATGTTTCAGTTTCAAATCTGAGAATTCCACCATCCGTTGCATTAAATACAGTGTCTCTGATTTCAACCAACATGCGGACCTTGAGAGGCGATGTAAAGGAATCCCAATCACCAATTCGGACTTGGCCGCCGACCAAACCGACACACATTATCAATGCGGTAAAACGATTCATTATCCGGATTGAAACGGCGCAGGAATGAAACAAAGAATAAAAATCACGAGACAAGCATAGCCGATGAGTTTATTATTTTTAGAGAGCGGAATATGAATATCTTGAACCGGTGGATGACTGGTAGTCCTCATTAACACAATAATTAGAATCGCCCAAACCAACCAATTCAATGAAAACAAACTAAGCGGAATTAATGCAGCAAACGCAATTTTTGCGAATAGGTCGTGCTTCTTCCCCAACATCGCATAGGCGATGTGTCCACCGTCAAGTTGACCAATTGGGAGGAGATTCAGCATGGTAACTAACAAACCAATCCACCCTGCAAATGCCACAGGATGCAGCATAATATCCTGTGAATCACCCAAGCCGGGATAAATCGCAACAGTCAGTAATTTCATGAGAATAGAATCACCCAGAATTATTCCTTCAAATTTCGGAGAAAGGTCTATCACTTCGGACATCATTAATCCAATAATCAGCGCCGGAACTGCTACGAAAAATCCTGCGATTGGCCCAGCCGCACCAATCTGAAGCAAGGCATCTCTTTTGCGTACGGGTGATTTCATTTTAATAAAGGCGCCAAAGGTTCCAATAAATGTCGGTGCCGGAATGAAATAAGGAAGTGTCGCTTCTACATGATGTTTTTGAGAATAATAAAAATGCCCAAATTCGTGGGTTCCCAATATCAGCATTAACGTTAAAGAAAATGGAATTCCTTTCAGCAAATCCAATGGATGAGTCCAAAAAGTGCCACCTTCCATCATTGATCCTGCCATTAATGTCGTGAATAACGTCATGAAAAACAAAACGGTATTGATTCGGGGGATTTTTGGAATCCTCAGGATTACATCATCTTTGGTTATTTCAGGATCTGTCATAATAACGAGGTAAAATCTACCTTTGAACCTGTAAGTAGGTCAAAGGGTTCCATTTTGTTTTTTCCCTGATTGCTCCGAAGTTCTGCCATGCGAATATTATCTGCACTCATTCTTCTGTCTATGTTGGTTGCACAGGAAGCCGATTCACCCTTTTCTATTGAGGTCCGTCCGCGCGTGATGGATAAAAATCGGTTATACGTTGTGGTGCAGGTTGAAAATAATACCGGGAGGCGCATCACCCATCTTGAGGGATTTATTTCTAAACTGAATGCATCTGGAAGACGCACTGCCCAGCGAAGATTATCCATGATACGGAGAGCCGATCCGGGTTTTGAACCGGGATTTTCCATATCGCGAGGTCTTCATTATCCGCATTCCGGAACAATAGTTGAAGATTATATTTTTGAAATTTCGAAATTAAAATTCTTCGGAGATCAAAATATCTATACGTATCACCCGGCGGCGGGATTTATTCGGATTGACTGATATTTCCTAATTCCTTTTCCAGTTTTGTCATCCTGAGGAGGTACGACGAAGGATTACAACCATCTGTTTTCCTACTTCAAACAGTTTGAAGTTCTTTAAAATGACATTGTTCTTAATTATTCTTTTACTTTATTAAGGTGTTTTTGAACTTTACTGTCCAATAATTCATTCAAATCTTTTTCGCTTAAATCCAAAATTAATTTATTAATCCAAAATTTAGTTTGCTTAATGTAAGCATCAATGATTTGCATAGGGGCTCGCTCAGCATACATAGTTGCCACGAGCATTGCCGATGGAACTGGTACATACACATGCAGCGGATCCTTATAAAAATTATCGAGAGAGCGAACCATTTCTCGTGTTGTCAAATAATCAATCGTTTCGCTGTAGAGACTATCGGCGAATTCACTTTGAGACTCCCACGCTTTTAAATAATAATAGAGTCGGCCATCCAGCACACCATTGATGTACGCCGCCTTGATCCGATACACCATTTCAGGATTATGATTCCCGAGCTGATCAACTCGGCGCCAATCTCCGCCATCCCAAAAGAGTCGGTTTTCTTGCTGACCCAACAAGAGAGAGAGAAAAAAACTGATGAAAATTGCTGTACGCTTCATGGTTGTTATTGGAAAATAGAACTGAAAAATGGGTATTTCCACCCTGATATTTTAAGTGACGTTTCTTTTTTTAATGAAATAAATCGGAAGATAAGCTACAGCAAAATGCGCCAGTGCCACAAATTCCGCCGACAATATATACCATGGCCACGGTCCTAAATAATCCAACAAGGATGGAATGTGTTCGCCAAGATCGTTCACCGGTTTGCCACGGATCCAGAAATAATTCGCGTCGAGAATAAGATTCACAGGAATGGTTAACAGAAAAAAGGCATTTAACCCAATAAACGCTCGTTTGAGGCTTATGATAGTTGGTTTCATTTCATACACTACTGTTGCATAAATCAAGGCAAGAATAAGTCCATTATGTCCAATCCAAAACCGGATAAAATGAAAATGCGGAAAGGCCTGCGAAATATCCGGTGTAATCGCTGCTTGAAACATGCCGGAAAAACCCCAAAAATACAGCACTTCGTACACCCTGAAATTCTTTTTCAGCATGACAAACGGAATAATTAAGTTAGCGAACCTACAAAGATGAAACGGAAGGTGAAGTTTTAAATCGAAGGTTCCTGCTATCAATTCCAGCCCAACCCACACGATGTAGTTTCCCATTACAAGGAAACCGATTACCGCGCCGAAACGATCCTGTTGAGATGGATTAAGTTTTTGCTTCGCATAGATCGGAATTGCGATGAACAATACCAATGAAATGGAAAGCGCCCACAGATGCTGACTTCCAAACATTTCGAACGAGTCAAACGTGTATAGGTATCGGTGGACGGACTCGCGCACGCGGATTTAAGGTTTATCTTCGAATGCTTTTTGTAAATGATGTGCACCGCCCCATCCTGCTACGGCAGCTCCCATCCAAATGTGGCTAAACTTTTGCCCAAGCTCTTTCAAAGTATATCCAAAATAAACCAATGCAATGGCTCCAACTAGTAGGACTAACGCTAAAAAAAGGCGTAATCGCCAATCAATGTGGATCAAAGGTTAATCCTTGGCCTTGGCTTTTTTCTTGGCGGCGGGTTTCTTTTTTGTAGCCGGTTTTTTCTTAGCAGGTGCTTTCTTTGCCGGTTTCTTTTTGGGAGTTGTCTTTTTGGCTACAGATTTCTTGGTTGCTGTTTTCTTTGCGGTTGGTTTCTTCTTAGTTACCGGTTTTTTCTTTGTCGCTGTTTTTTTCTTGGGAGCTTCCTCTGTTGCAACCGGTTCTTCAACTTCAACCGGTTTGGGTGCAGCTGACTTCGCTTTCGATAATAATGCCTGAGATTTTAATCGCATCCGTTCTTTATTTTTTCGATGGCGGATGTTGACCATTTTCTTTTTCTTATTCATAAGTTCCTTTCAATATTTCATTACGCTGGAATAAAAACAATATAAGCAAAGAAATTACTGATTGTTGCCAATAAATCAATCCACAATTAATCCCCGCACAATAAATCTGTCTCTGGCTTTTCCTACATGATTAAACGGATAACAGGTAATGAGGGTAATGCAGTCATTTTCTGTTTCATCAATCCAGTAAATATCATCGCCGAAGACTGGGCGGACTTCGCTCACAGTGAATGATTGAGTTGCAAATGTAGATTCAAGCTCAATCGTGTCGCCGATTTTAATGTCTTTTAGCGGACGAAAAAAACTATCGCGGTGCCCAGCAATGACGATATTGCCACTACTGCCGGGTCGAGACGAGTTTGAAAGATGCCCCGGTCCAAACGCCAGTGCTTCACCGGAGACACCGCCCAATACTACATTCTCAATTCCAACTGAATTTATGGTCAATTTTCCCACCGGATGCGTGTCCGCCCATTCCCATGGATTCTGCACAGTCTTTTCAGATTTTGTCCGTTCCCATGCCTTTTCCAGCAATATCGAGGCCAATTTCCCCTTTCCATAGTAATAGGTGGATTTCCCGACCAAAATAAATCCGAGTAAAATCAGTAAAGTTGGAACAAAACGATACAGTTTTGTCATTTTCTCGTCCTCTCTACAAACATCCGCGTTAGCGCGAAACCTGTTCCAATCAGAACACATCCGATCAAAATCATTAGCGGAAAGGATGTTCCGGTCTGCGGTAACGTTATATTCGATACCTTTTGGATGAGGTTCTGCTGACCGTTGGAATCGGCACTTTTCATCACAACCATCTTTGCACTGCCGAAGACAGCATCGTAATTCCAACCTTTAGGAAGATCCGTCGGAATCGAAAGCGAGGCTAACTGCCCACCCGGATTCATAATCCTGTTTTCTACCGCCACGAAAGAGGTGAATTTTGTAACGAGATTATGATCGAGCGCGAGTTGGATGATATTATCCTTCACATCTTTATTCCCGAGACGATAGTCATCCATCAAGTCACCGATGTTGCGTCTTGCCCAAATCGACGGGATACCCGGATCATTTTTGGTGTTTTCAAGGTCTAGAGGAAGATCCATCCGAAAATATCCCGCCGGTGTCTTTCCGGTCAGCACAGCAGTTTCATTTTTCAAACCGCTGGTTTTCCCGAATATCAGCATCGGCTCATCATGGAAAAGGTCTCGAATTGGATTTGGATGAAAATCTACGTTGCCGTCAATCTTGAGGTTCATGTTTGTGAGCACCGGCTTTTCAATCCGCCTTAGAAGCGTGTTCATTTTCCCCTCTACCTGAGATGTAGATGATATGTGTGTAAATGTTCCCTTCCCAATCTTCGCTGATTTTCTTAGCAAAAACGAGTTTGGCGAAGATCCGATTCCTATGGGAAAAAGACGAGAATTTCCGAGATAATTCTTGATATCGGATAAAATTGCATTCTCATTTCCGACATCGCCATCCGTGAGAAACATGATCATTCGCACCGCGCTGGGATCGGACACTTCTTTCAATGCTGCTTTTAGTGCAGGCCGCACGTTCGTTCCACCCGAAGCAGTAAAATATTTGACATGCTTTACCGCATCACGTTTGTTAGCCCATGAAGCGGGAACTGGCGCTAGACTGAACTTTTGGAAATGGTTGTTAAAACGAATGATGTTAAAATGATCTTGATTGCCCAAAGATTCAATCGCTTTCACCAAAACCTTTTTCGCCTGGCGTATTGATTCACCGCTCATCGAACCTGAAACATCCAGAACATAGATCATTTCCTTTGGAAGGTTTTCTTCCGGTACATCCACAGGCGGAACTGCCATCAGCATGAAATAATCGTCATTCCCTTTTTTCGCTGAAAAGAGCGCTGCTTTCGGTTCGCTTCCTTGCGCAATCTTGTATTCCAAAACAAAATCCCGATTGGGAATTTCATCCGAATTTTTAAGAACAATAAAACGCGAGCCGGTTCCAGTGTGAATGATGTCCACTTCGTGGGAAACGGAAAACACCGTTTCCAGTTCAAGACCTGTTTCCAATTCAACTGAAAGGCTTACCGTGTTTCCGCTGCGCTTTTCGTCCTTCACCACCGGCGGCGTGATGCGGCTGGCATCCGGTACTTTGTCCGTGTCCACGGACCAGCCTGAGCCTGAAAATCCCGGAATCGTATCTCCCGGAATGTATCTCGGGCCTACCACCATCGGGAACCGAAGGTGGAAAGTGCCGGAAGAGTAATCCACGTGGTCCACGTACTGCAGGCGAACTATTATCGTGTCGCCGGGCAAAATATTGGCTACGGAATTGGTAAAGATATTCGGCCGTTCCTGTTCGGTGAGGCTAGTGCGCCTCCCTTCCTTTTTCGCTTGTTCGTACTTCTTTTTCGCTTCTTTCCGCTCGGCGACTTCGCTCTGGATCAGCCGGTCGTTGACCAGCATCTGCATGTCCGAGACAGCCGCCTGATCCGGAAGCGGAAAAACATAGATCGCCTCGATCGGCGCATCGTTATCGTTGGTGAATACCTGATCCACCGTGGCGGTGGCGACCATACCGCTTATCTTTATCTTTACGCGAGTATCGAGCTTTGGCATTTCATAATAGGCACCGGGTTCTTCTGCCGCAATCAGCAGCATTCCTTCCTTTACATCATTCAGGTTAATCGGGATTTTGTCGCTTGTGTTCGAAAAACCGAACGATACAAAACACATGGTTAAGACAAAACGAGGTAACAATCCGTTCATAGTGAGTTCCTTTCTCTCTTTAACGAAGAAAGCCGAAACACTGCTATGCAGCAGTACCTCGGCCTCCTCTTTTTACTGATTAGGTTTGCTTACAACCTATTGTGGACTGCTACAATGGATTGGGTGGAAAGTTCCAACTAAACCACACTCTTACATATTTTTTGAATAATTAATTGAAACTTTTTTATTGATGTATAGCATTGATTCATAAAAAAGGATAATTACTATGCCTTATCAAAAAATAATAAATGGTTCATGACAATGGAAAGTTAATTAGAAATCTCTCAGCATACTTTAAAGAATGCGGCGAGCGAGAATATGAGTTTGGCTTTTCCTACATGATTAAACGGATAACAAGTGATGATTCTGGATCAATAATTGCCAAGGTTTTTTAAGAATCGCAATATCAATACTTTCAGGTTTTTATAATTAATAGGTTGCCAGGTTAAAAAATAAATGAAATCCCATTCGATAATTGAATGTACGTATTCCCCAAAGTTCCGTGGGGATCATTATCATATCGGTAGTTTAACTTGATCGCAATTGAAAATGACTTGTTCAGCGCAATATCAAACCCTCCATCATATAACACACGGTAATCCTTCGCATCCGAAGAAGCAACTTGAAAATAGGCCGTATTATTCAACTGAATCGTGTCGGATAATTTCCACATATACGTTAGGTAATTGGTAGATCGAATTAGTTTCATTTCCGGTTCTGTCGCTAGCCCGTAAGTCTCATTTTCCTGCATGGCGCCGATTCCTAAAAAAATCGTTGTTCGATTGCTGTTAGACAGTTTTACTCTTAGGCCCGAACCTACAAGAAAACGGTTGTTCAAATCTAAAAAATCATTAAATCCGAATTGAGAAAACCCTTCTAAAAAGTACTTTTCCGTTAGCGATTTAGTCACTCTCAAATGGCCGAACCCCTTATTTACAATGGTATTTATATCCGCACCCTTTTCTTTTTCATATCCATTTTCATAATTAAGAATTAAGAAACTGGTCAATCCTTTTTTGATAGCCACATCCAGCCTGTATTCTGCTGCAATGTCCACAACTTCTTCATCTGCTTTTTCTACAGCAAGGTCAAGGCTGAATTGGTGCATAATTCCATTGGCATCCTCCGCCCTCAAATCCTCGGTATTAACCTGCGCTATCAGACATCCAACGGAAAGTAGAATCAGGATATAATGAATCAAATTTTGTTTTCTATTGATAACAACCATAATGATCTTTCTTGCGCATTAGCGCTTATTAAGGCTTACAGATGAGCTCAACCTTCATGACAGTGAGGGAACTCAAATCTAGCGGGAACGCGTGAGAATCGAACTCACCGGACTTGTCACCAAGTCCCAGCGGTTTTGAAGACCGCGGCCGGCACCAGCCTTGCAATCATTCCCATGTTTTTAACACAGAGGCACGAAGGATGTTAAGCAAATCTAAAATAAAAACTACAAAACCATCTTGGTGGTCTTGGTGATCTTTGTGCTTGAATCTTTCCTCTTTGTCTTCTTCACGCCTCTTCGGCAACATTTACTTCGGTCTGTTTAGCACCCGATAGTTAACACCAAATTCTTTTTTAATTCTTTTGCCAATTTCTTCCGCGTCATCCTTCCGCTCAAACCGAACAACTCTCACTGCATGTAGTCTCATGCCGTGAGAGGCCACTTCATCAATCTGTACCGGAAATCCGCCGGTCATAATCTGTTCCATTAATCTCCGTGCATTTGCATATTTTCGAAAGGCACCTACTTGTACAATCCAAGGTTTGGGCAGTATCGCCCCACCCTGCTTTATTGTGCCTGCACTTTCCGGGTTCAATTTCACGAATTGCATTTGACTTCCCGCAGGCTTCAGTTTTTTATAGCCGTAATGGTCAACCTTTAACCCGGGATAATGACGCATGACCAAACGCAAATAAATCCGAGCACTGTCACGCTCACCTGTGGCTTCAAAACTGTCAACCAATAAGTCGAGCGTCCGTTGATGATTTTCCGCGTCTTTATAATAAAAGAGTGCTTTTTTTAATTGCACACTAGCCTGAGAATACAACCCACGGGCGAACATATATTCGCCAACCTTTAACATGGATTCATCTGCAAATTGACTTCGGGGGAAATTCCTCAAAATTGCCTGAAATTTTCGGATAGACGAATCACCATCAGAAGATGTAAGCGCATCCAGATATAACACACCGTCATTTTTGGGGAAACGAGACTTGAGTTCCGGGACAGCCTCACGGACTTCCAATACCCGACCTTCCGAAATCAGGGAAAGATAAAGATCAATATTTTGTGCAGTGATAAAGGAAAAGAAAAAAAATATTCCCGAAAGCGCCTGTCGGAATTTCATGCGTTTTTTTCTTGGGATGTAATGAGATCAGCCAATTCATCAATCTGGTGAGCCAGTTCATGAGGCCGTGATGTATTAAGAGACAACTTCAATTTCATCAGACGAACATGAGCCGAATCTTGATTTTGATTCAAGGTTTCATTCACAAGATTTAGTGCTTTTTGATGCTCTCCCTTCTCCTCGTACACATTTGCCAACTTTGCCAATGCATCAATGTTTGAGGAATCTCTCTCAAGAACCCGTTGATAAAATTTTTCCACTTCACTAAATCGTCCCAGATCAAACAATGCTGTTTCGATTTTTGAAAATACACACCGACTTTGTTCAGGTGATAAAATAGCAAACTGTTCCCACGCGTCTATTGCTTTTACAAGATTTCTCTCTTCCGCGAGAAAATCACCTTTTCTCAGGTACGGCAGACCAAATGTTGGTGCCAGTTGTATGGCTTTGTTAAAACTGGTTTCCGCTCCGGGTCTATCACCGCGGGCAAGTTTGTCCATACCCTGATACACTTGGAATTTCGCCAACCGGTTTTCGTCCTGACTATGATTCAATCTCTGCGAAAGTTTCGCCATAGAAGCGGCTTGTTCCCAATCACGTTCGCGTTCGGCAATTTCAAGAAGAAATTCAATGCACCATGTATTTTTTCTATCAATTTTGAGAATGCGCTCCCCTTCAATTTTTGCCTTCTCCATTTCTCCCTTCCTGGAATAATCTAGCGCCAATGATTTATGAATGTCAACTTTGAGAGAGTCGGGAAGATTTGGCCTCACTGTTAAAGCTTGGTGAATTTTGATTGCTTGTTCAGGATGGTTATCTTCCCGCAAAAGATCACCAAGCTGCAAATAAGCGCCCACATGTTCGGTATTTTGCTTCACAACATTCCGCAAATGTTCCATAGCCGTATGATTATCACCACGGACGATAGCATTTAGCGCATCCGTGTAAAGAGATTCGGTTTTGGGTTTAATCTTTGGGCGAGAAACGTAAAATGCAACACCGGCAATCACCAGAATGGTAATTACTATTGCTATAATCAATAGGTCCAATCTTAAATATCCTCATCCTCAGAGTCGTAAATGCCTTCATCAATAGCAACATTCCGTAGATCATTGAGTTCATCCGATAGACGGCGGTTTTTGGTGCGCAGGGATCTAATATCCGCTTTGGCAGATAAAATGGATGTTATACCAACGCCGTAGCCTATCAAGATTCCTATGGCTAGAGCGCCTAGCATAATCATAGACACAGGTGCATCAACATATTCCGCAAATAATAGATTGACGTACACCCTAGATTCGTCTCCAGCATTTTCGGTGAGAAAATATACCAGCGCTAATACCAATATCAGAGATGCAAATATTCTTACAAGTTTCATTATGCTGCCACCTTTGCTTTCAAAAGTTTACCATGAAGTGTTATGCCCTTAGCTTCCAATATCTCTACCGGAACCATGTCCTTAATTTTAGCATTCCCACGGTTAAAAATAACCCATTTATTTGAATCGGTTCTACCTGCCCATTTTGTACTTGACCGTTTACTTCCTTTCTCCACCAAAACCTGTTCCACTTTTCCAACCTGATCAAAATTTCGTTCAAAAGTATGCTGCTTTTGTATGTCGATAACTTCTGCCAATCTATCCTGCATAACATCTGCCGAGATATGATCTGTATACTCCGCCGCTTTGGTCCCGGAACGCGAAGAATATTTGAATGTATATGCCGAATCAAATTTAACTGCACGCATCACTTCGACTGTTTTTTCAAATTCGGCTTGCGTCTCTCCGGGGAAACCAACAATAATATCGGTAGAGATTCCAACACTTGGGAGCGTTCCTCGAATGGTGTCAACTAAAGCAAGAAAATGCTCTCGCGTGTAGGTTCTATTCATTCGTTTCAAAATTCGGTTTGATCCTGCTTGAAGCGGAAGATGGACATAATTGCAGATGGCATCATGAGAAGCCATCACATCCAGAACATTTTGCGTCATATCCTGAGGATGTGGTGAGGTGTACCGAATTCGGCGGATTCCATCCACGTTTGCTGCTGCATCTAAAAGATCAGCAAATCCTTCTCCTTCATGAAGATATGAATTCACATTTTGACCAAGAAGTGTCACTTCCGGAAATCCATCCTGTACGGCTTTTTTCATTTCAGTTACAATACTTTCAATGCTGCGACTTCGCTCTCGGCCACGAGTAAAAGGAACGATACAAAACGTGCAAAATTTATCACATCCGCGCATAATGGAAATCCACGCATTAATACCCTCTTTCCTGCTGGGAAACAGTCCATCGTACACTTCTAATCGGGATAATTGTGTATCCACTCTAGAATGAGAGGGTTCCATTCTGCTTCGGATTAATCCCGGAAGTTTCCGATAGGAATCTGGTCCGAGTACAAGATCCACATACGGTCGTGATTCCAAAATATAATCTTTCAAATGCTGAGCCATACAACCAAGCACTCCAATAAGCATGCCGGGTTTTTCCTGCTTCAGTTTGTAATAACGCCCAAGCTGCGAGTGTACCTTTTCTTCCGCATGTTCCCGAATGGCACAGGTATTTACAAATACCGCATCTGCATCTTCTATGTGCTTTGTGGACGTAAATCCCTCTTTCTCTAGCAACCCGGAAATAAGCTCGCTGTCTGCCACATTCATTTGGCAACCAAACGTTTCTATGAAATAAGATTTATTCATGAGTCTCCGGGATGATCATCTCAGAGAAAAGAAAAATTCCGGTTACTTTAAGTAACCGGTGAAAATATAATTCAACGGGTTTTGCGCCTGACCGTTCCGGTGAATTTCATAATGCAAATGCGGTCCATCAGACCGTCCTGAATTGCCGGATTTTCCGATAAGTTGTCCACGGTCAATTTTCTGTCCCCTCTTAACAGATATTTTTGACAGATGCGCATAAATGGTTCTATAACCCATACCGTGATCAAGTTTAATCACTTTCCCAAATCCGCCCTCTCTACCGGAAAATTTCACCACACCATCAGCCGGAGCGTAAATCGGCGTTCCGGTATTCACGGCAAAATCCTGGCCATAGTGAAACCGGGATTTTCCCGTAAAGGGATCTTTGCGATATCCAAATCTGGAATTTAAATAGCCGTCTGTCACAGGAGAAATGGATGGTACAGAACTTAAATGATTAGAATTTTGAGTGACTCGATCATAGATATCCACGTAGCTTTTGAGCTCAAGTTTTATTTTTCTTGAAAGTTGATCAAGATCCGTTTGAAGAGACGAAATTTTGGATTCTAATTTCTTTCTATGATCATCTGCTATATTAGCAGTAGATAACCGAACTCCCCCAATGCCAACCTTTCGTACGTCTTCGTCAATTTCAGGAAGACCGGCGTATGTACGCAACGCTTTGTCTTTTTCCTCAATATGTGTGACTTTCCCGGTGATCGATTCCATTTTCAGTTGAAGATCAATAAGATCGTTCTCCATATCCTTGTACTCATCTTGCAATGAAGATACTTGTACTTTGTACAACGTATTGGTTAGGAATTCCGCGCTTAGAAAAAGAACGGATGCTATAACAACAACCGATACAGACAACAGCGCAAACAAGCGCTGGCCGCTCAAGGACCAATGCCGAACGCCTGCATCATATTCCGACACAAGTGTATAACGCTTATAAGATTTGGATTTCTTCATCATCATAATTGCTCTAATTAAAGAGAAGGGTATTTTACGCAATTTACTGAATGCGATTCAAATGATTTTAAGAGATATATAATAAAAGAAGTTTTGAGTTTGTATTATGCCGAAGGCGCTGAAGAGCGCGCTCTTTTATTTGGCGAATCCTCTCTCCGGATAAGGATAGATCACTGCCAATTTCTTCGAGTTTTTTTGATTCGGTACCATCAAGACCAAAGTAGCTCAATAATACAAATTGTTCCTGTTCTGTCAAGGATTTCATTGTATTTCTAATTTCTGTTTCGAGTGATTCCTTCATGGTCTGCATTTCCGGTCGATGATCTTCCGAGGATAATAAATCCTTTAATGTGGTTTCGGAGTTACCCACCGGATCATCTAAAGATAATGGATCGCTTGTGGATTGAAGCAGGTTTTCTATCCAATGAATTGTGGTATCGGCGATTTCTGCTAATTCTTCCGATGTCGGTTCCCGCTCGTACAAACTTTCTAATTCAAGAGATTGCTTATACAACTTTCCCATAGATTCAGTAACATTGGTTGGCAAACGAATGGTCCTCCCCGTTTTGGAAATTGCTTGGCGAATACTCTGGGAAATCCACCAAACAGCATACGAAATGAATTTAAATCCCCGGGTTTCATCAAACTTATCGACTGCTTTTATGAGACCAAGATTCCCTTCATTAATAAGGTCTTCTAATGGAATGCTATGATGTTGGAATTTTTTGGCGACTGCAACAACAAACCTAAGATTATGTGTAATGAGTTTGTTGAACGCATCTTGATCACCTTTTTTAGAGAGTTGTGCAAGTTTGACTTCCTCTATTGGATCAAGAGGTTCAATCGATTTAATCTCATTGATATAAAGGTCAAGGGCTGTTTTTCCGCCCTGTTGGGATTTTGCCAAACCGATGCGTTATTCAGTTTCTGCCGGGCGATCGGTTTTTGGCGCAGGATCATCGTGTGATCCCTGAGTAAATTTTGCAATCTCTTCTTCGTTTAAATCGTATTCTTTTTTGATCCGCTCAATCTCTTCATTTTTATCATCTATCGCACTTTGGATATCATCAATCCGCTGAACCAATTGATAGAATTCGGTATTGCCGGTAAAATTTACCATATTGTCTTTTCGGGCGTGCTTATGGGAAAGTTTTCCAAGTTTTTCATATTCTTGGGATATTTCCCTGCCAAGCTGATGGATCTCAATTTTTATTTTGCTGATCCGAGTAATTTCCTCTGTTTTAGCAACGGCAATTTTACTGACCTCTTCGGCCTTTTCAACTGCAGCATCGCCCCAGTCTTTCATATTTTTCTTTAGATCGTCCCAAAGTTTTGACATATGCACTCCGTTAGTTCATTTAATTTAATAGATTCTTTCGTCTGAAAAAAATCATTTACTCCCACCCAAATACTTGTTAGCAAGGAAAAAGATCCCGGATCCAATGATTAATGCATTCAGCTCAAGCATAACATTTTTATCCCGAATGCCGATAGCTAACCCCGATAATATCAGTATCATGGAAAAAATTTGAAGACTTCTAAGTAAAATGTATTTCAACCGGTTTCCTTCTCGAAGTAAATGTCAATAAGCGTTTCCAATTCCATTCGTACGAACTGCGTAAATGCTGAATCGGATTATCAGATTTTGCAAGCGTAAGAGTTAAAGCATATTTCATCGAGTCGTTCAGCCTTTCGTAAATCACTCTGTTGATGTACGAAAATCGTAATTTTTCGCGAAGCATCTTGTTCAATTCAAATGCGTACTGATTATTACCCGCAAGATAAGATGCCGCCATCCATCCGGACATCATTCCCACTTTCATCCCAAATCCAAATAAACAATCCTGATATCCACCAGCTTCTCCAATATAAATCTGCTTAGAAAATGGATTTCGGACCGGAAGTTGAAAACTTCCTCTGCTGGCAAACATGTCATCCAAAGAGATTGAAATTCCGGCGCGTTGAAAATACGCGGTCGTCTCTTCTATATAATTTTTGGCGCCTGATTTCGGTTTTTTATACGCCGTTGCGAGCGTTCCTTTTCCCCTTTTGATAATGATATATGCATACCCTTTGGGTGCAAAATTGTCACCCAACAGTAAATGAACTTGATCAGAAAGATCTGATTTAAAACTTCCTCCCTGAATATAGGCCGCGGCTTTTCGAGAACCCGTGGCAATTATGTCTGCTTTTTCGAAATTGCACGTTTCACCCAGTTTAATTTCTACGCCATTATTGATGCACGACCGATACAGCCATTGATCAATCGATTTTGAATGTGCACCTCTACTTACAATCGAAAAAAATGGTTCCCGCGATGATATATTGATAGGATCATTCGGTGGACAATGCACCAAAAATTCGGTAACCGGAAAAGAATCAAGGGAAAATGAATCCAACCCTATTTCCTGAAATAGTTTAAACCGAGTAGGGAAAATCCAATTTTCTAGTCCTTCATAATCTCCGTTCCGAGCACCCCCAATTGTACTTTGTTTCTCAAAAACAACGGAATCAATTCCATTTTTTGCCAGATTTAGCGCGGCCGAAAAACCAGAGATTCCTCCTCCTGCTATCTGTACAGGTTTCAACCCAATTTTTCCGTGAGGATTTTTTTTACTAATTTGGGATCAGACTTCCCTCCCATGGCTTTCATTGTTGCGCCCATAAAAAATCCGAACAATTGTTTTTCACCATTTTGGTATCGTTCAAATTCATTCGAATTATCTGTAATTACAGATTTAACAGCAGATCCAAGTTCATCCATATCTGAAACCTGCAAAAGTCCCTCTTCTTTAATCATTTCTTCTAACGATCTGGGATCATTACCAATTCGCCCCAACAATTCTTTCGCTGTCCCTGCATTTAGTGTTCCGTTTTCCACACATAAAATCAATTCCGCGAGGCGAGCAGGGTCAAGGCCAAGTTGATCAATATCTTTTTGTTTTTCTTTTACAAGTCGAAGTACCTCAACAATGATCCATTTTCCTGCATTCGAGCTGGATATCCCTTCGGAACGAACCCTGTCATAATAATTTAATATAGGTTTTTCACTGGCAAGAATTGTAGCATCTTTATGCGAGAGTCCATCCGACACAAGACGTTTTTCTGCATAAGAAGGAACTTCCCAAGATTCTTTAGATACTCGTTTCATCAGCCCGTTTGTCAAATCCAATTTCACCAAATCCGGTTCAGGGAAATATCGATAGTCATGGGCATCTTCTTTGGTCCGCATGATTTCTGCTTTATTATTTTTTTCATCCCAAAGTAAGGAGCATTGTTTAACGTCTCCTCCGGAATTCAAAACTCCCCCTTGGCGTTCAATTTCGTACCACAGCGCTTTTTCAACGTAACGGAATGAGTTCATATTTTTCATTTCAGTTTTGGTCCCGAGTATCGTTTCACCCCGTTTCCTTAACGAAATGTTCGCATCACAGCGTAATTCACCTTTTTCCATATTGGCATTCGATATTTCTAGAAACCTGACAGTTTGGTGAATTCTCTGAAGATATGCTCTAGCCTCGGATGGATGTCTCATTTCTGGTTCGCTTACTATTTCGATTAGAGGTGCGCCACACCGATTGAAATCCAGTAACGTGTCATCAGTGCCGTTTGAATGAATCGATTTTCCGGCATCTTCCTCTAAATGAATTCGAGTTAGATTAATAGAAGTCTCTTTTCCATCATGCCAAAATGAAACAGCCCCTCCTTCAATGATAGGTTCGTCAAATTGGGAAATTTGGTAGCCTTTGGTTAAATCCGGATAAAAATAATTCTTCCGTGAAAAATGACAAACTTCTCTAATCGAACCCCCAAAGGCTAGACCGAGCCGTATCGCAAGAGCGATTGCTTCTTCATTGACAACCGGCAATGCACCAGGCAATCCGAGGCAAGTTGGGCACGTATGTGTATTGGGATCATCACCGTACACCAATGAACATCCGCAAAACATTTTAGTTTGAGTATTAAGCTGAACATGAACTTCCAACCCGATGACCGGTTCCCAATCCGATAAAATAGAATCTATTTTCCCCATCAACAGGATAGCTGGCGTATGCTTACAATTTCAGGAATTCCTTCTAATTTACTCATAACATCTTTCGGTAATTTTGAATCGACTCGAATTACGGCAAATGCTTCCCCGTCTGTTTTCTTTCTTCCCAACAAATATGCGCCAATATTCACTCCACTTTCTCCAAGCATTGTTCCTACTTTTCCAATCACGCCGGGGACATCTTTGTTGGTTGCAAAAATCATGGTCCCTCGAGGAGTAACGTCCATTTCATTCCCTAAAATATTCACAAGCCGGAGACGACCTCCATCAAATACACTTCCGTCAATGCAATTTTTTTCGCCGGTAGAAATAAGCTTCGTCCTCACCAAATTCGTATAGGCACCACTGTCAGATGAGCGACCTTCTTCAATTTTAATTCCGCGTTCCATCGCCAGCGTTTCTGCATTAATAAAGTTTATCCTTTCCGGCGTTCTGGATTTTAATAATCCTTTTAGAAATGCAAGTACCACCGGTTTTACTTCTTCAATCGTCCCGGCACACTCTACATGAGCAGATACAATTACATCTCCGGCAAGCTGACTTTGAATGGATCCCATAGATTCCGCAAGATCTAGGAAAGGTTGAATTTCTCCTAATTTTGCAGGATCAGAAATCGGCATATTCAACGCACCTGTCAATTTTCCTTCTAATAAAAAGTCTCTTACTTGCTCACAAACAGCAATGGAAACACCTTCTTTTGCTTCTTCAGTGGATGCGCCAAGATGTGGTGTTAGCACGATATTTTTCGCTGACAATAATGGATGGTTTTGCGGCAACGGCTCTTCGGTAAATACATCAACAGCTGCACCTGCGATCCTATCCGAATTCAAAGCGTCTGCGAGATCTTTTTCATTGATGATGCCCCCTCGAGCTACATTTATGATTCTGGCAGTCGGTTTCATCATGGTAAATTTATTGCTATCAATCAAATCCCGAGTGTCATCCGTTAATGGAACATGAAGCGTAATAAAATCTGCCTGTTTCAAAAGGGAATCCAAATCCATCATGGTAACTTCTTCCGGATTGAATAATTCAGGATTTAAAAATGGATCAAACCCTAATACATTCATGTCAAAAGAACGGCACCTTGTCATGACTTCTCTCCCAATTTTCCCCATGCCTACAATACCTAAAGATTTTCCTCTAAGCTCAGAACCCACGAGTGCATGACGATTCCATTCACCCATTGCAAGCCCGGCGTGACCTAAATGAATGTTGCGGGATAAAGATAGCATGACAGCAATCGTATGCTCTGCTGCCGAAACTGTATTGACGTCGGGTGTATTCATAACGACTACACCTTTTCTCGTGGCAGCAGGAATATCTATATTATCCACACCAACGCCAGCGCGGCCTACAACTTGGAGGTCTTTTGCTTGCTCAAGAATGTCTGCATTCACCTTGGTGCCACTCCGAATTACCCAACCGCTAATTTCACCCACAGAATCAGCAAGCTCAGATGGATCTGCATTCATTTTATCTAATACATCAAATCCGGCTTTTTCCAAAATGGAAAGACCGGCAGGAGCAATGGGATCACTGACTAATATTTTTTTCATTTATTTATCCTTGGGATGCAATCAAGTTAAGAGCAGAGCCTGCTTTAAACCATTCAATCTGAATATCCGATAAAGTATGAGAGGCAGAAATAATGTCTTCTGTCCCATCTTTATGTTTTGCGATAATTGTTATTTTACTTTCTGGCGCTAAACTATTTAAATCGCCAATGGCCAATCTGTCTTCTTCCTTGATTAAATCATAATTTGATTTTTGAACAAATGTTAGAGGTAAAATGCCCTGTTTTTTGAGATTCGTTTCAGCAATCCGAGCAAAACTTTTAGTGATAATTGATCCACATCCAAGAAATCGTGGTTCCATGGCAGCATGTTCTCTGCTGGATCCCTCTCCATAATTCTCGTCTCCGACTGCTACCCAACCAATTCCATTGTCTTTGTAAGCCCTCGCAATTTCATTAAAGTCCATTCCCGTTTCACCGGTTAAAACATTAAACCCTTTCCCAACTTCATCTGTAAATGAATTGACCGCACCAATGAACATATTGCCGGATATATTATCTAAATGTCCTCGAAATTTCAACCATGGTCCAGCTGGTGAAATATGATCTGTAGTACATTTCCCTTTGGCTTTTACCAACACGGCAAAATCCTTAAAATCATTTCCGTCCCACGGTTCAAACGGTTCTAAAAGCTGTAACCTTTTACTATCTGGACTCACAATAATGTTAATAGCCGACCTATCTTCCGGCGGGGCGGAAAATCCTGATTCACATTCACTAAATCCGGTTGGAGGAAGTTCCTTTCCGATCGGCGGAGCGAGAAAAATTTCTTCACCATTTTCATTCGGAATGGAATCAGTCATCGGATTGTAACTGAGTTTTCCACCGATGGCCAAAGCAGTCACAATTTCTGGACTTGCGATAAACGCTTGGGTAGCAAAATTTCCGTCATTCCTTCTTGCGAAATTCCGATTGAAAGATGATAAGATAGAATTTGCTTCGCCTTCTTCCTTATCCAACCGCTTCCATTGCCCAATACACGGTCCGCAGGCATTTGCTAAAACGGTTCCGCCTAAATCCTCTAATACTTTAAGCTGACCATCGCGTTCAATGGTTGCCCGGACCAATTCTGAACCGGGAGTAATCATAAAATGGGTTTTTGCGGTCAGTCCTTTTTTCAAAGCTTGCCCGGCAACATTCGCTGAGCGATCAATATCCTCATACGAAGAATTGGTGCAACTTCCGATAAGCGCTACGGATAAATCATCCACATAATCATTTGTAACAATATCTTCTTTCATCTGAGAAAGGGGTCGAGCTAAATCCGGTGTAAAAGGACCAACAATGTGTGGTTCGAGTTCTGATAGGTTTATTTCAATAATTTCATCGTAATACGGTTCCGGATTTTCAATGACTTCAGGATCAGCACATAAATGGGTTTTGACTTCATTCAATATAGATTCCAGCTTCTTCCTACCCGTAAGATTCAAGTAATCATTCATCCGATTATCGTAGGGAAAAACAGACGTAGTTGCTCCAATTTCGGCGCCCATATTTGTAATCGTTCCTTTACCTGTGCAACTAATAGATGATGTTCCCGGACCAAAGTACTCCACAATTTTTCCAGTTCCGCCCTTCACAGATAAAATACCCGCAAGTTTAAGAATAACATCTTTCGGCGATGTCCACCCGTTTAATTCTCCAATTAAGTGCACACCAATAATTCCAGGACATTGCAGTTCCCAAGGCATGCCAGCCATTACATCTACAACATCGGCGCCTCCGACTCCAATAGCAAGCATTCCGAGCCCTCCAGCGTTAGGAGTGTGGGAATCGGTCCCAATCATCAGTCCACCGGGAAAAGCATAATTTTCGAGTATTATTTGATGAATAATTCCGGCGCCGGGTTTCCAAAATCCGAGTCCGAATTTTTTACTTACTGAATGCAGAAAATCATACACCTCTTTATTGGTAACCTCCGCATTATTCAAATCTTCGAGCGATCCTTCGTGAGCTTGAATCAAATGATCGCAGTGGACAGTGGACGGAACAGCTGTGGTATTTTTCCCTGCGGACATAAATTGAAGCAAAGCCATTTGGGCTGTAGCATCCTGCATCGCAACGCGGTCTGGATTTAAATAAAGATAATCACCTTGTCTTTCGGGAATGGACGAGAGCGGTTCGCACAAATGGGAAAATAATATTTTTTCAGAAAGAGTTAACGGGCGATTAAACGTAGTACGAACATCCAAAACTTTTTGAGGCAACTCAGACATCATTTTTTTAATCATTTCTAAATCAAACATAGTGGGTAATTCTCCTTATGAACTAATGCCCGGGAACACTCAAGGGCAGATGTCCGTATGAAATTCAATCTTAAAAATTACGCAGGTCATTACCTTTATCCAATTTCAATACCAATGAATACAGTATATTTTCACCTAATTATGAAACGATCTTTAATCCTTAGCTTCATTTCGCTGGTTTGCATATCTGCTGCGCCTCAAATTACCGTGATATCCTCCAACGAATCTGCACTTGTTTTTCGAGTTGATTTTTCACCTCAAACCGAAGATGATTTAAAACCATTTTCAGTTTTAATGGGAATCCCAACCGATAGTTATCCGAATTTAGAAGTTGTGAATGATGGACTGGAAGAATTTCAGAAAATTCCCGAAAATCAATTCAAACAAGGCGTCCGGTGGATCCAAAAACAGAATCTTCGCGGACTACATACAGCTTCCTTAGAAATCTCACCCGTTTACAATCCAACACAATATTATAAATCCATGTTGATTTCGATTCAATTTGAGGACGCAAACATACGCACCACTACTGCAAATCCGACCCAGAAAAATTTTCTCTCTAACAGAATTCTAAATTGGAATGTTGCGCAATCGTGGTTTTTACCACAAAACATTTCGAGGAAGAGAATCGCACCAGAATTTTCAAGCGGAACCTGGATTCGTTTCTCGGTTCAATCTGACGATGCATATTATATCACTGGCAACACACTTTTGGGTTTATCCGGAATCCCCCTCGATTTTGATTTGCGAAGTTTGAAAATGTATTCAAGCGCACAGTATGGACGTTCTCTTACCAATGCATATACCCAAGGAACACAATCCGAGCGTCCCATCCCGGATAATTTGACAGAAATTGCAATTACTTTCCGTGATAATAATGACGATTTATTGGATTCAGGCGATACTCTAATATTTTACGGAAGAGGCGCGAGTGGGTTCGATGTTAATGTGTCCAGTATAGATTATCATACCAATCTTTATTTTACAGGGAATACGGTTTGGCTTTTCATTCCGGACGATTCAACAGAAAGAGGGAAAAGAATGGAAGCTCAAACAACAGTTCCATCTCCACTCGTCAGTATGACCTACGGATTAATGTTTAAACACGTTGAAGTTGATCTTATCAACCCTTTTGAATCCGGATTGGCTTGGGTTGGACCGTCCATTTCCAATGGATCATCCTATTCAACGGTTTTCTCCTTGGGAACGCCCAATGCATCCGTTGCACCAACTACAACTATTGGCCTTTACGGCGGAGAAGCTTCTTCCACATCAAATTCCAATACATCTCACTTGATTCGCCTTTACCAGAGCACCACATCAGGATCTTCCCTTGGTTCCCTTTCTTGGTCTGGAGTTGGATCAAAAACTGGTTCATTTCCTATCAATAACTTGAATTCCGGAACCAATACTTTCTTCCTAAAAAATGAAGCATCCTCTTCGAATTCAAAGCCGTATATGGATTATTTTACTCTTTCATATGGGGAAGAATTGTCCGCCTCCGAAACCTACGAATTTTTTGCGCCAATCGATGGCAACAAAATCACTTTCGAATTTGATGGCATTCCAGATCAAGTGTGGAATATCACCGATCCAGCAGCGCCAATACCATTATTAATTGGTTCAAACAATTCAAAAGGAACAATTTCTTTAGACCTACCTTCCGATACAACACAACGTTTTCTGGTGGTTAATCTGGATGACATAACTGAAATCATCGAATTTGATTTGGAATTAGAAAACCCATTTGAAACACTCAGGATTCAACATTCCGGTACAGATCATTTAATTATTGGACCTCGTTTATTTTCAGAAGAAGCTGCTGATTTAGTCAATCATAGAACCAGTTCTATTTACGTGAATCTCGAAGACATTTATGCAGAATTTTCCGGAGGGAATGCTGATCCGGTAGCTATCCGATTTTTTATTCAATGGACTCAAGAAAATTGGACGACCAAACCAAGCCATGTTTTGTTGTTAGGCGATGCAGATTTTGATTATCGAAATATTAGTGGAGAATCAAAAAACCAAGTTCCAACCATTGAGGTCGGATACAACTCTTCTGCACGAGCAACAGATGATCGCCTTGCCACCATTAAAGGTGTACTTCCGGAAGTCTCACTTGGCCGGTTTCCAGCTCAATCGGAATCGGAGGTTTCTGACTATATAGAAAAAGTAATTGAATATGAAACCAATCCAATTTCCGGGCTTTGGCGACAAAAAGTAACCCTTGTTGCAGATGACGGTGCTCGTCCTGAAAATGACCTTCCCGAAATTTCCACGGGAAAAAGCCATACCAACAATTCCGAAAGTCTTGATAACATTGTACCGCAAAGTATTGAAGTTCAAAAACTGTATATGCTGGAATATCCTGAAGTAAGTGATGCGTCCACTTATGGAGTGTCTAAACCTGACGCCACTGAGGCACTTTTAAATGTGTTGCAGGATGGAACTGCAATCATTAATTATATCGGTCACGGATCTAGCAGCCAGTGGGCACAAGAAGCTCTCATAATTCAAAGTCGCGATTTGCAATCTATCAATACGGGTATGAAATTACCGCTCTGGATTGCCGGTACATGTTCTTGGGGGCATTTTGATCAATTAGATTCCGAGTCGTTTTCCGAGGAGTTAATTCGTCAAGACATGAACGGAGCAGCCGCAATTATTACTACCAGCCGTGCTATTTCAGTCTACAGCAATCAAACGTATCTTGTAGCGATATTTAATGCGTTATTTCCAAATGGAAATGTAACGGATAATTCTATTGGATCAATTTTGCAATCTGTTAAAACAGGCGGGTCATCCGGTGAATTATTTCATCTTTTTGGCGATCCCGCTTTGAAAATATCAATTCCCTCGGATACTGCTTCGGTAACTTCAGTTTCACCAGATACCTTAAAGACGCTCGAAACCGGAACATTTTCAGGATCATGGCTTGGCCAAACAGGAAAAAAATCTTCGGGATTTGCTTCACTTTTAGATGCAGAACGATCAGTAACGCGACAATATAATTTTTTATCTACCACACAGGAACTATCTTATTCTCTTCCGGGCGCAACATTATTCAGGGGACAGTTTTCGGTTAATGATGATCAATTCACCGGAACACTACGAGTTCCAAAAGATATTTCTTACTCAAACAATCCCGGACTTTTACGCGTGTACCTAACTCATAATGATGCCAGCACCGGCGCACTTGGACTTTTTCAAAACATTCTATTTGCAGGTGGATCAGAATCAACCGATAATGCCGGTCCTATCATTTCCTTTGAAACTGAAGATAGGCGAGCAATTCGAACCGGAGATCATTTAGTTAAAGAGGATAGACTTTTTGTAAGAATTTCGGACCCGATTGGCGTAAATCTCACCGGTGAGGTTGGACACGAAATCATTCTGACGAATCTCACAAGTGAAACATCCAAAGATATAACCGCTGGGTTCGTCTATGATCTTGATCAAATACAAACAGGCACAACAGAACTTAATCTTTCTGAATTTTCTAATGAATTATCCATACAAATTAAAGCGTGGGATAATGCCAATAATCCGACAGAAACAGATTTATCTCTATCTCTTACTAATATAGACCAACTAAACCTTTACCACGTTTTAAATTTCCCGAATCCATTTTCTACCACCACACAATTCACATTTGAAATAACAGCTTCTGCGGAAGTATTAATTAATATATATACTCTCGGTGGACGAAAAATAAAATCTATAGAAAAATATTTTCAAATCGGATATCACTCTGTTGATTGGGATGGGCGGGACTCATTTGGACACCGGATAGCAAATGGATCCTATTTATATGAAATAATTGCAGTAAACGGCGAACGGAAAGTTTCCGAAATTAAAACAATCGTAAAATTTCAATGACCGAAATTCCCATTATATTAGCATCTGAGTCTCCACGGAGGAAACAACTTTTGGATCAGATTGATATCAAATGTACCGTGATCCCATCCGAAATTGAAGAAGAAAAACCCAAAAGGGAAAATCCGATGGATTATGCTGTTAGACTTGCTTCAGCTAAAGCATCTGCCATAGCAAAAACCCATCCGGATGGGCTAGTGATTGGCGCAGATACCATTGTGGTCCTGAATGATGAAATCCTCGGAAAGCCAGCTGACAGAAATGATGCAATCCGAATTCTTTCCAAACTTTCCGGCAAAACGCATACAGTCATCACGGGAGTGTCAATTCAATCGATTAATCACAAAGTTGCAAGCGACTTTTATGAAGAAACAACCGTATCATTTAAAAATATAAATGATTCGGATATCTACAAATATATTGATACTTACAAACCATTTGATAAAGCTGGAAGTTATGGAATCCAAGATCCTTTTACCGTTTGGATAAGGAGCATTAATGGATGCTTTTTTAATGTTATGGGATTCCCATTATCTTCGTTTTTTGAGCGATTTCGTACAATTATTTCACAAATTGACAATAAAAAGCGAAATACTGTTGGTGGCAAGAGTTCAGCCCTTTAATTTTAGCCTAAGCTATGGCAGAATTTTATAAAGAACTCAAAGCCCTCCGGGAAGAGAAACAAATCATCCTTGAGGATATCCACGCTAAGACTAAAATTAACTTGGAATACCTCAAGGCGATTGAAGATGGTCAGTTTGATATCCTCCCAAAACCGTATATCCGTCTATTTCTGAAAGCATATACTATCCAAATCGGTGGTGAGCCAGAAAAATCTTTAAATCAATTAGAACAAATGATGGCTGCGAGGGAAAATAAACCTTTCTCTACTCCGGCGCCATCGCAAAGGATCATTAAAGAAATACAATCCGAAGAAAATATGCACCCTGAGTCGCGCTCACCCAAAAAAGTGCGATCGGATGTGACCAAAGGAATCCTTCTGCTTACAACATTTCTTTTTGCCATTTTTATTATCCGCAAAATAAATACAGAAGTGCCACCGCCATCCTTAAAAGAGCAGGGTTCAATAAAACCCAACCAAGAAGCATTTATCACTTCGGAGGATTTGATGCTTCATTTCGGCTTAGATTTATCCCATGAAAGTATTATCGAAACCGATCCGCCATACATGGTTAAAATCAGTACAATAAATCCCTTGTTGTTTTCGGTAACGAATGATCATAAAAATACCGAATATCAATCTTTGTCAGCTGGAGATCATTTGATTTATTCTTTTCAACAAAAATTAAGTCTTATTCTCAAAAGTTCTCTGGGTGTCAAAATCACCATCAATGGTCAATCTCTTTCCACTTTTGAAGAACGTCAGAATCCTGTACGGCTTCATTTTTCTGTGGAATCGTCTTCAAAAACTGTGAAGACAGACTACTTCATTCCGAAGTAAATCACTTAACCCTTTCCTTTAACTCAGATCGCCTAATCCATCCTTTAGCGATGGAATACCCTAAATAATTCAAGTTATTATGTAAATAAGTATTGACAAGAGTGGGTAATAGTAAATATATTGTGGGTAGTTGTGGGTTACAATCCCTAATCATTATGTGGCTATGACATTAACAGATAATACATTTTCCGGCGAATATTCATATTCGATTGATTCTAAAGGAAGGGTCAATATCCCGGCCAAATTCCGACAGGCGCTCTCTGTAGAGAATGAAAACACATTCGTTATTACTCGTGGAATGGACCCATGCGTTTGGGTTTATCCTTTGACTGAATGGAAATTTATCGAAACAGAATTAAGAGAACTCTCATCTCTAGCATCTCTCAATAGAACATTTATACGAAATACAACTCGGTACGCCACACCAGTTACATTCGACAAGCAGGGGCGAATTCAAATTACATCGTCCCTGATAGAATTCGCAGGACTCAAAAAAACATCTCTCATCATTGGGATGATTAATAAAATAGAAGTTTGGAATCCGGAAACTTTGAAAAAAACGGAAAAGAAGAATCTTGAAATTGATTCAACGGAATATGACACTCTCGCAGAAAAAATTATACTCTAATGCCTTCCCAGCATACGCAGGAAACCGGACAATACCATATTCCTGTGATGGCACCGGAAGTTCTGGAATTTTTGAAAGTTCAACCAGGCCATGTGTATCTGGACGGAACTGTGGGTGCAGGTGGGCATGCTTCTCACATTCTTGCAGCGCTGAAACCTGTAGGGAGGCTGATCGGTCTTGATCGCGATGAAGACGCTTTGGACATCTGTAAAACTCGGTTCACAAGCGCCTCTTCGCTTCTTTCTCTTCACCATTGCTCCTACCATAATTTTCCCCAAATCCTCGAAAAGCTCGGGGTAACTCAATTGAAAGGATTATTATTAGACCTTGGTCTTTCATCCATGCAATTGGATTCATCCCATCGAGGATTTTCTTACCGCTCTTCGTCTCCTTTGGATCTTCGTTTCGATCCATCCAAAGGTCTAACAGCCGCAGAACTCATTGAAGCTTCAACCGAAAAGGAGTTAAGCACATTTTTTCGAGATTTCGGTGAAGAACGTCGGTCCGGTAAAATTGCGTATATGATTAAAAAAATAGGATATATCGGAACAACGGACGATTTGATTGAAGCTATCAGGCGGAGCACGCCACCCGCTAATAGAAATCGTACTCTTGCCCGAATTTTTCAAGCGCTGAGAATTGCGGTGAATGGTGAATTAAAAAAACTCTCTTACTTTTTAAATCATTTTCTCGATTCGCTCGAAATTGGTGGGAGAATTGTTATTTTAAGCTACCATTCTCTCGAAGACAGATTGGTGAAGCACAAATTTAAATCTCTAAAGCAACAGAGTAAGTTAACGATTCTTACTCGAAAACCCCTTATTCCGTCTGAAAAGGAACAAAATGAAAACAGCCGATCGCGAAGTGCAAAACTTCGTGCGGCAGAACGGATTGCCTAATGCCAGTATCGCGATCAAAGCGGAAACGTTTAAAAAGTCAAAAAGAATTTTTACACACTTTGCTCTTTTTCGGAATTATTACTATGTCCATTTCAGGGCTTCTGTTTTACCTCTGGGTTTATACAGAAATTGATGAAACGCTCACAGGCATTGAAGTTCAAAATAAGACAATAAATGAACTGCATAATTCTATTGAAGAGTTGAATGGAGAGATTGCTCGCCTCGAAAGGGTTGACCGAATTACTTCTATCGCTCGAAAAAAATTAGATATGGTAGTGGCGCATCCTGAAACGATCGTCGTCTATGTCGATTCATTTGTTTCGCTGGACAACAATGACTAAAACATTTATGAAATATCGGGCGCGGGTTACCGTTGTGTCGGGCTTCGTTATTATTACGTGGGTAACCTTGTCTATGCGGCTATTTCAAATTATGATTGTTGACGGCGAAGGGTACCGTGAAAAAGGAATGGCCCAAGCCCGTAGAACAGAACCGATTCCTTTTGTTCGCGGAAATATCTATGACAGGAAAAACCGATCTTTAACCAAAAATATTATACAATATTCATTCGCTTTTGTGCCTAATGAAATTTCAAATCCTGAAACTTTGGCAGAAGCGCTTAGTCAAATTAGCAAGCGATCAAAAGATTATTACGTAGAAAAAATAAGTGGGGCAAATAAATTTACCTATTTAGAACGAAACGTTGAAAAACGGGATTGTCAGACTTTAATTGAAAATCCACCTGAAGGATTAATTGTCCTGCGAAATCCTCGGCGATACTACCCCCATTTAAATATTGCCTCTCAAATATTGGGATTAACAAATGTGGATGATAAAGGAATTGCCGGAATCGAAATGCAGTTTAACTCCTACCTCACTGGAAATAAGGGTTGGATCGTCAAACAGAAGACCAATAATGGAAGACTAAATCCAAAAAATGGATTTCCATTTAAAAGACCTGATGATGGAAAAAACATTCAACTCACAATTGATTTAGACTTCCAAGCCATCCTTCAAGAAGAATTGTTATCCCAAATGATTCGATCGAAATCCATCGGTGCAACAGGCGTTATTTTAGATCCGCAAACAGGATCGATTTTAGCTATGGCATCTCTTCCAGATTTTGATCCAAATCGACCTGGGCTCTATCCGATTGAAAACCAAAAAAATAAAGCTATAACTGATCAAATTGAACCGGGGTCAACCTTTAAGATTGTCGCTGCTTCTGCAGCGTTAGATCGGAAAGCAGTCCAGCTCATGGAAGAATTTAATTGTGAGAATGGAAGTTTTGAATATGCCGGTCAAACCATAAAAGACTGGGAAAATTTCGGTCTGCTAACTTTTTCACAAATCATCGAACAGTCTAGCAATGTTGGTGTAATAAAAATTGCAGATCGGCTTGGTCCGAACCTTTTGCATCGGTATGCCAGAGATTTTGGGTTTGGAATTCCAACAGCTGTATCTTTGCCGGGCGAAGCCAAAGGAATCCTTCGAGCGACTAATGAATGGTCTGCAATCACCTTAGCCGAATTATCTCTTGGGCATGAAGTCGGTGTAACTGCCCTTCAGTTGGGACTTGCATATTCTGCAATTGCTAATGGTGGATTTTTAGTCAAACCTAGGATTGTAAATCAAATTATGACTTCCAACATGAATGGAAAGTCGTCCATTGTGTACACCGAGCGTCCGGAGGTGATTCGAAAAGTAATGCCGGAATCAGTTTCTCGGACCATGCGAGAAATCCTCGTGAAAGTTGTCGATCGAGGAACCGGAACGAACGCTGCAATTCCCGGATGGTCTGTAGCCGGAAAAACAGGTACAGCGCAGAAATTTATAGATGGAAAATATTCGGATAAAAAATTCATTTCAAATTTTGTCGGATTCTTCCCTGCCGAAGATCCGAAATTGTTAGCTGTCATTATTTTGGATGAACCTGCTCATGGATTTCATTGGGGCGGCCAAGGTGCAGCTCCGGTATTTAGAAGAGTGATGGAACGGATTATTAATATGGATGATTCATTTATGCCAACTCCACAAAAAAAGAAATTTCAAAACAATCCTATTCTTGCGCAAAACAATCCGGTTGTATCGTCCTCACTGAAACCGGTCAACCCAGTTATTCTTGCCACGCAATCTTTAGGTATCATTCAGCACAGCGATAATCGATCTTTTGTTCCAAACGTACGCGGAATGAGTCTTAAAAAAGCAAAACAAATTTTTAAGGAAAATGGCTTTAAAGTTATGGCGGAAGGGTCCGGACAAGTCACGTGGCAACATCCTAAACCGGGAACAAACCTGGTTCACGGTGCTATATGCAAGATAGGATTAAGATGAGCGTTCCTCTCAATAAACTAATAACTGGACTTGTGTTTCAAAACGGCGATGTGCCACCGACTCCCATTACCGGAATTGCTACCCATGCTGATCAAGTAAAATCGGGCAACCTGTATATTGCTATTCATGGTACCGTCGCTGACGGGCATGATTTTGTTCCGATGGCACTCGACAACGGCGCTGCTGCTGTGATCAGTAATGGACGAGACTTGGGAAATTTACCGGTGCCACAAATAAAAGTCGGAAACCCTAGAAAAGCCACATCTATTGTAGCAGCGGAATATTTTGGACATCCATCCAAATCACTTCATGTGACTGGAATTACAGGAACAAATGGAAAAACCACAGTCGCCACTCTTTTGAAATCCATCTTCACGCAGGCGCAATTCAAAACTGCTCAATTGGGCACTTTGGGAATAATCGCTGATGGATTCCCACGGGAAAAAATTTTAACTACTCCCGACCCGATCTCGCTTCATCGTATGCTTGCTAAATTAAAAACTCAGGGATTTACGCATATTATTATGGAGGTTTCATCGCATGCATTAAATCAGCACAGAGTTTCGGATGTGGAATTCAATACAGCAATTCATACCAATTTGACGCCTGAGCATCTGGATTATCATGAAACAATGGAAGAATATTTTCAAGCAAAGGCGCGGCTTTTCAAATCGTTGCCCATCACTGGAACATCTATTGTTAATATGGACGACGAGAGCGGGATTCGATTCCAAAAGGAGTGCGTTGCGCCGGTCATTACAACAGCACTTCAAAATGGTACAGACATTTCCTTTGCAGAAATTGAAAATGATTTGAACGGAATTCATGGAATTATCAAAGCAGGCGACCTACGAATCCCGATCGCTTCCTCCCTTATCGGAACCTTTAATGCTGAAAATATTTTATCCGCAGTTGCCGGCGCCATACCCATGGGTATTCAACCTGAAACCATTTCGGAAGGAATCAACAACTGCTTTGCGATTGAAGGGCGAATGGAGCAATTTCCATTATTATCCGGCGGAACAGCAATTGTTGATTACGCACATACACCGGATGCTTATGAAAAAGTGCTTTCGACCATAAAAATATCTGCAGGCAAACAGTCTCGCATTACGCTCATATTTGGATGTGGTGGAAACAGAGATCATCAAAAACGACCGTTAATGGCATCGGTTGCTGAAAATTATACCGATCGATGCTTTGTAACGCCGGATAATCCGCGAAACGAGAAACTTTCTAGCATCAATGCGGACATCCTTAAAGGGTTTTCATCCAATTGCTACACCGTTTTCAATGATCGTGGCGAAGCACTACGAAAGGCTCTTAAGGAGGCAATTGATAACGACATCGTCATTGTACTTGGAAAAGGACGGGAAAATTATCAGGATATTAAAAATGAAAAAGTACCCTACTCTGATGTAGAAATTATTCTGGAATACGCAAATGCGGATTGACCTTCCACACCCCTCCGAATTTGCCGCATTGCATAAGTTCAATGTTTCTGAAACGATTTCAGGGATTTCAACCGATTCTAGGGAATGCCAAAAAGGGGATCTCTATATTGCAATAAAAGGGGAACGCTTGGATGGGCATCAATTTGTTTCAAATGCGCTTGAGCAAGGAGCCGTTGCCGCATTGGTAAACCAAGAATATTCTACAGGATCTTCTCAAGAAATTGTTGTCCATGATACTATTGTTGCTTTGGGTGACCTTGCAAATCAATGGCGCCAGCAATTCGATATACCAATTATCGGCATAACGGGTTCCAACGGAAAAACGTCCACTAAAGACTTAGTGACTCACGCATTGTCAAAATTCCAATCCGTTCATGCAACTCAGGGTAATTATAACACGTCTATCGGGCTACCACTAACCCTTCTTTCCATGGCGAAAAGCTCAACCATTGCTATTTTAGAAATGGGAGCCAATCAGCCCGGTGACATTCAGACCTTATGTGAAATTGCAGAACCCACTCACGGATTAATTACTAATATTGCTCCTGCTCATCTTGAAGGGTTCGGAACAATAGATTCCATTGCGCAAACAAAGGCAGCCTTATTTGATACGCTCGTAAATGGGATATCTTTTGTGAATGCAGCAGATTCAAGAATTCTTGAATTGAACGTTCCCAATGAGAAAATGACATTCGGATTAACATCAGATTGTGACTTCCCTGCCGATATTCACCATGAAGAAGATGGAACCATTACATTAACTGTGGATTCCCAAGAAATTCCGACAAATTCTCAAAATTTATCATTTTCGAAAAATGTGATAGCAGCTGCAGCTCTTACAGTAACATTGGGGTTAGAGTGGAATCATTTCAAACAAGCAGTTCTCTCCTTTAACCCTCCACAAGGTCGCTGTCAGGTAAGACGTTCGAATGGTATTACCATTATAGATGATACCTACAATGCGAATCTAGAATCCACCGAAGCGGCGATAGATTACTTGTCTGCATTCAGCGGAAACGGACGAAGAATGCTCGTGTTTGGCGACATGTTTGAACTTGGATCAAGTTCTCTTGATCAGCATCGAAAAGTAGGGAAAAAATGCGTAGATGCAAAATTAGACGTACTATTTACCGTTGGACCTGAATCTGCCCAAACAGACTTGGTGGCATCTATGCTTCCGCTTCATCAACATTTTGATTCAAAAGAAGAATTGGTTGAAAAGTTGAAAAATATTATTGAATCTGGAGACCACCTTCTGATAAAGGGTTCGCGAGGGATGGCGATGGAAACTATCGTAGATAAATTGGTGACCACCTAATGTTGTATCACCTTCTTTTCCCACTTCGAGATCAATTTTCGCCGCTAAATCTTTTCCAATACATCACTTTTCGTTCCGCATCTGCAGCAATGGTCGCCCTGATTATTTGTTTTTTCTTAGGACCCAAGATTATCAGGTTACTTCAAAATCGGCAGATTGGCGAAGAAATTCGTGAAGATGGACCAAAATCTCATCAATCCAAAAAAGGAACACCTACAATGGGAGGATTGATTATTCTTTTCGCAGTCATTCTTCCGACAATTCTATTCGCTGATTTAAACAACCCGTTTATTCAGATTATTTTAGTTACTGTCGCTTGGATGGGAATGATCGGATTTTTAGATGATTACTTAAAAGTAGTAAAAAAAATGAAAATGGGACTTATCGCGCGATATAAAATGATTGGGCAAATACTTTTAGGGTTGCTCGTTGCTGTGTGGATTCAATATACGCCCGAATTTAAAGACGTGTGGAGTTCTACATCCGTTCCCTTTTTGAAAAATGTGGAAATCAATTTTGGAATGCTTTATCCGCTCTTTGTCATTTTAGTCATCACGGGTACATCAAATGCTGTAAATCTTACGGATGGATTAGATGGTTTAGCTGCAGGATTGCTTGCCATCGCTTTCGGAGTTTTCGGCGCAATTGCTTATATCACCGGGCGAGTAGATTTTTCGGATTATCTAAATATTCTCTATCTTCCCGGTGCAGGAGAATTAACCGTTTTTGCTTCCGCCATTGCCGGCGCGTGTCTCGGGTATTTATGGTTTAATGCTGCTCCTGCTGAAATCTTTATGGGCGATGTCGGATCCCTTTCTACCGGTGCGGCTTTGGGATCAATGGCAATTTTATTGAAAAAGGAATTTTTATTGCTGATCATTGGTGGAGTCTTCGTTTGGGAAGCAGTGTCTGTCATACTTCAAGTTGGTTATTTCCGTTGGACAAAAAAGACAACCGGCGAAGGAAAGCGATTATTTCTCATGGCGCCAATACATCATCATTTTGAATTGAAAGGGTGGCCGGAATCCAGAGTTGTTATCCGTTTTTGGATTATTGGAATATTACTTGCACTTTTTTCACTAACAACATTCAAAATCCGCTGATGGACATTTCAAACAGAGCGGCTATTGATTTAATGGGAAAAAATGTTACCGTTCTCGGTATCGGTAAAAGTGGCATTGCAGCAGCAAAGCTCGGACAGAAATTGGGTGGTTGTATTTTCATAAGTGACCAAAACAATTCTAATAAAATCAGTTTATCATTGAATACTTTATCCGAAATGGGAATTTCTGGCGAAGCGGGAATACATTCTGACCGCGTTCAAGAGTCAGACCTCATAGTCGTTTCACCTGGAATTTCACGATGGGCTGAAGTCATTGCGAAAGCCGATTCAAACAATATCCCGGTAGTGGGTGAAATCGAATTTGCCAGTTGGTTCACAAATGCACCCATTGTAGCAATAACGGGATCCAACGGTAAAACGACAACCGTTCATTTATTGCATGAAATGTGTAGCACAGATTCACTTCACAGCAGTTTAGCAGGAAATGTTGGATTTCCCTTTTCTGAAGCTGTTTTGAATGATATTAATTCACCTGATCAGAAACGGATATATGTTCTCGAAATTTCTAGTTTTCAGATGGAATTTACTATCCACTTCTACCCCCATATATCTGTATTTCTCAATATTACACCTGATCATTTAGACCGCCATAAGGACATGGAAGAATATGTTAACGCAAAATTAAAATTAGCGGATCGCCAAACTTCTTCTGATTTTATTATTTACAATTTAGATGATACCCTTCTGTCTTCAGCATTTGATTCGGCCACCGCTACAATATTCCCATTTAGTCTTAAATCAAACGAAACATTATTTGGATTGAATGAAACAAAAATTTTCGATGAAGAGCACGCAACCCTCATCGATCTGGAACGAATCGCCCTGCCTGGCAGGCACAACCTCGCTAACCAGTTAGCTGCCGCATCTGCGGCCCATCTTTTGGGTGTGGATCATAACCACATTTCCCAGGTGATGGAAACGTTTGCTGGTGTGGAACATCGCCTTGAAACTGTGATGGATAGTAAAGGTGTGACATACATAAACGACTCAAAAGCCACCAATGTGGACGCGGTCAATGTCGCCCTTGAAAGTCTTAGCACGCCAACCATCCTAATCCTCGGAGGAATTGATAAAGGTGGTGATTTCACAACGCTCCTTCCACATACCCACAACTACCTAAAAGAGGTTATTGCTTTCGGGCAGGCGCGAAACCAGATTGAAAACGTCATCGGAGACTCGGTGATTTTCACGTCAGTTGAAAATCTTCAAGAAGCTGTTAATCTTAGCCGCGAGCATGCTGAAGCTGGATATTCAGTATTGTTTTCACCCGGATGCTCTAGTTTTGATCAGTTTCAAAGTTATGAAGAGCGTGGTAGAGCATTTAAAAATGCCGTAAGAAAATTTGATGTAGCATCATGAAGCAGCTTAACATTATTAATAAAAAATACGATAGACCGCTTTTGATCGGAATTTTTGGATTGTGTGTTATCGGAACCGTCATGTTGTATAGCGCCAGCACAACACGATCACTTAATTTTACAGATGGATTTACCAACACCATGTACCTTCAGTTGCACTTAAAAAGGTTGTTCGTTGGAATCATTGCCCTCATCTTTTTTACCATGTTTGATTACCGTAAACTAAAGCGCATTGCCCCCATTGCAGTCGTTGTTTCCATCGTAATGCTTGCCTTAACAAAAATCGTTTATCTAATTCAAGGAAACACATTTCCCGCAAGATGGCTTCACTTCGGATTTATGACGTTACAAACATCAGAGCTTGCAAGGTTTTCACTCATTCTTTTTTTGGCTTCTTACATTGACCGGAAGCGTAATACGATTAAGGATTACTATAACGGATTTGCGCCACCAATCATAGTTATGGGCGTTATAACTGCACTCATTATTATTCAACCAGATTTTAGTACGTCTGTCCTGATTTCCGTTATCGGAATGGCGATGCTTTTTTTCGGAGGAGCTAGATTTTCGCACATCCTAGCTACTACCATTGGTGCCATTACAATTCTCATTCCTGCAGGATTGGCGAGAGGCTACCGAGTTTCTAGATGGGAAACATGGTGGAGCCCCGAAAATGCTTCGAGCGACGCGATGCTTCAAATTAGCCAATCCTTGATTTCCCTCGGGAATGGCGGTCTGTTTGGAATGGGACTTGGAAATAGTACCGAAAAAAATATGTTCCTTCCAACGCCACATACAGATTTCATCTTTGCTATTATTGGAGAAGAAATTGGGTTTCTTGGAACCGTTGCCGTACTTACGCTTTTTCTTTTCCTATTTCAACGTGGAATAAAAATCGCTAAAGAGACTACTGACTTATTTGGTGTAATGGTCGCTTTGGGCATTTCATTCAGTTTCATTCTATATGCATTTACCAATGTAGCTGTAGTTACGAATCTTGTACCTACAACCGGACTACCGATGCCACTCGTTAGTTATGGTGGTTCTGGACTGGTGATCAATATGGCGAGCCTTGGAATATTGCTCAATATCAGTCAAGGAAAACGATCAGTGAATTCTCGTAAAGGATGGAGCTTAAATTAGTATGATAAATAGTATTCGCATTTTAATTGCCGGTGGAGGGACCGGAGGACACCTCTTCCCTGCCATTGCGCTTGGTGAGCGAATTCTTGCAGATTGCCCATATTCCAGCATGCATTATATGGGCTCAACTTTTGGAATTGAAGCAAATATTTTTCCAATTAAAAATATGAATCATACGTTAATCCCGATTCGAGGATTGCAACGAAACTTTAATCCTTCTGGAATTGGAAAAAATTTATTATTGCCGTTTAGAATTTTGAAATCAATAAAAATGACCAAAAAAGTATTTAACGCATTTAAACCTGATGTTGTTGTCGGAACTGGAGGGTATGCATCTGCCTTACCCATTCGAGAAGCAATAAGCCGAGATATTCCAGTTCTCATACAAGAGCAAAATTCTTTTCCGGGGATCACGACCCGATGGTTTGCAGACAAAGCAGATACAGTCTGCATCGCATTTGAAGAAGCAAAAAACCATCTCAAAAAAAAACTCTATTTGTCACCGGAAACCCAGTTCGAGCCGGAATTAATGAAGGAAACAGCATGATAGCTGCGCAAAATTATGATCTTGATCCCAAGAAAAAAACACTCCTCATTTTTGGAGGAAGTCAAGGATCGGCATTATTAAATAAGACAGTGAGTGAGAGTGTAAAATTATTAGAAAAATCTAAAATCCAATTCCTTTGGCAAACCGGGAAAAACCAATATGATCAATTAAAATCATTCGAGTCAGATTTTACAAGGGTTTTACCGTTCATTGATGACATGGGAAGTGCGTATGCATTGGCCGATTTGGCCTTATGCAGAGCCGGAGCTTTAACAATATCTGAATTGACATTGTGCGGCGTTCCGGCACTATTCGTTCCTCTCTCCAATGCGGCCGGAGACCACCAAAAAAAGAATGCATCTGTCATGGAAAAAGAAGGCGCAGCAATTGTGTGCAATGAGGATGATTTCACTTCAAACATTTTTTCGAATCAAGTGATTGGACTTTTGAAGAATGAAAATCAATTATTCCAAATGAGCGAAAAGTCTCAAAAATTGGGAAAGCCGAATGCAGTCAAAGACATTACAAATCATATCATGGAATTGGTTCATGCATAATGTTTAGAAAAGTAAAAAAACTTCATTTTGTCGGTATTGGTGGGATTGGGATGAGCGGTATTGCAGAATTACTTTTAAACCTTGATTTTGAAATTTCAGGATCTGATATCTTGGAATCTGAAATTGTACAAAAATTAAAGTCGAAAGGCGCCAGCATACATATTGGTCATGATGCGAAAAACTTGGGGGATGCGGAAGTCCTTGTTTATTCCAGCGCTGTCAAAGAAAATAATCCGGAAATTCAAATAGCTAAGCAACGCAATATTCCCATCATTCGGAGAGCGGAAATGCTGGGAGAGCTAATTGATGTGAAAGAAACATCCATCGCAGTTGGCGGTACACATGGGAAAACATCCACATCATCCATGCTTGGCGCTATTCTTGCAAAAGCAAGATTGGATCCAACGCTCGTTGTCGGAGGACTTGTGCAAAGTATTGGCACCAATTCCATGCTTGGATCAGGAGACATCATTGTGGTAGAAGCTGATGAATACGACCGCAGTTTTCTTGCTTTAAATCCCACCTTATCCCTTGTGACGAACATTGAATTGGAGCATACGGATATTTATTCTGATTTGGATGACATGAAGCAGGCATTCGTTCAATTTTGTAATTCAGTTCCCTTTTACGGAGCCGTTGCTCTTTGTATCGATTCCCATCATGTGAATAATATTTTACCTGAAATTCGGCGTCCTATTTTAACCTATGGACTTCATTCGAATGCAGATGTTAGAGCAGAAAATATTAGTTACAATAAAACTCAGGCAACATTTACTCTAATCCATAAAGGAGCAGAATTGGGGACGATCCTATTGCAGGTTCCTGGCGAGCACAATATTTTGAATTCGCTGGGGGCAGCTTGTATTGGGATTGAATTGGGTCTTGTGTCCCATGATATAATTCAGGGATTAAATAAATATAATGGTGTTCGTCGGAGATTTGAAATAAAAGGAACCATTAACGACATTTTAGTGGTTGACGATTATGCTCATCACCCAACGGAAGTAAAGGCAACCCTTAAAGCTGCAAATGACGGGTGGGATAGAAGAATTATCTCCATTTTTCAACCTCACTTATTCACGAGAACTCGAGACTTTTTTATGGAATTTGCAAATGCATTTCTCAATAGCGATGTGCTGATTATAACAGAAATTTATCCCGCACGAGAAGAGCCAATTAAGGGAATTACAGGCGAATTGGTTGCGAAGGCTGCAGAAAATGCTGGGCATAAAAACGTTTTATTTATTCCAGACTTAGAAGATCTTAACAAACAACTTGATTTAATTGCGCAACCAGGGGATATGGTATTAACTATGGGTGCCGGTACAATTTGGCGATACAGCGACAAATATTTTTCTCATTTAAAAAATGTGGAGGCCGCAGCCTAAGGTGGATCCAATGACGCAGTTAAAATCCATGATAAAAGGATCATTTCTCGAAAATGAACCGATGTCTATTCATACTTCTTACGGCATTGGCGGACCGGCAAAAGCATTTATTACACCAAAAAATAAAGAAGATCTTTCATTTGCGCTACAATGTGCACATCAACATCAGATTCCGGTTTACTTTGTTGGATCAGGATCTAATTTACTGGTAAGTGATGATGGGATTGATGGAATAGTCTTTACGCTTGGGAAATCATTTACACATTTAGAAATCGAAGGAATTCATATTTCCGCAGAATCCGGTGTTATGCTTGGAAAAATGGTGAAAGAAGCTACAAGTCACAACCTGACCGGATTGGAGAATTTGATAGGAGTCCCTGGAACAGTAGGCGGTGCATTGGTTATGAATGCTGGTGCATTTGGGGGAGAAATTTCTAATGTTCTCAAATCTATAGAAGTCATGACCTTGGAAGGACAATTAAAAAATTATTCTGTTAACGACATTGAATTCAGCTACCGGCATTCTACTTTTAATGAGGATGAAATTATTATACATGCAGAGTTTGAATTAACAATAGCGGATCATGAAACCATTCAGAATGAGAAAATTAAGGCAAGCCAAGGACGGAAGAAAAATCAGCCTCTACGGTTCCGTTCTGCAGGTAGCGTATTTAAAAATCCAAAAGGGGATAAAGCTGCTGGATTCCTTATAGATAAAGCCGGACTCAAAGGTACACGCTCTGGCGATGCAGAAATTTCTACTCATCATGCTAATTTTTTTATCAATCATGGACAGGCAAAAGCTATGGACATCGTTACACTGATCCAACTTGCAAGGAAAGAAGTCTATGATAAATTTGGGGTCAAACTTGATCTTGAAATAAAGACATTAGGATTTCACCCGGAAACCTTTACAGTATGAAAAATAATCGTCAATTGATGGTTAAACTCGCTCTTTTTGCAGGATTGTTGGGTTTTGTAGGATTTGCTTGGGCAGCAATTGCTTGGTCTTCCGAAACAGAACTTTTTAGAATTGAGCAAATTCAAATTAACGGAAAAACAGTCATTGATAAAGACGACTATATTGAAATTCTTGGCGATTGGGAAGGATTGTCCACCCGCGAGATTCACCAGTCAGATATTCGGTTAGCGTTTGAATCTCATCCCTTTGTCGAGGCTGTTCGTGTCAGTAAGCAATACCCAAAAACTATTCGCATCGATCTTGTAGAAAGGAATCCGGTTGCCTTTATCAATATGAAACCATTAGTGATGGTTGATAGATTGGGTGTTATCCTTCCTGCAAAGGGAATTTCTGATCATTATGATATTCCCTATTTCTCTGGATTTAACCCTGACAAAGCATTATATCCTCCAGGTTTCGAGACACGTTCACAAAAAATGCAAGAAGCCGTCGGGATCCTTTCAAGAATCAAACGCGAATATGTGTCTCTTTATAATAATATTTCGGAAGTAACTCTGAGCGGGAATGATGAATATATCTTCATATTAGCAGAACGGCCGACCCGAATTATTCTGGGGAAAAACAATCCGTGGCAAAAGCTTGAAGTATTACGGGAATTTGAATCTGCCCTGGAACAACCTCATGGAATAACCTTATTTAAACAAATTGATCTCAGACATCAAAATCAAGTGGTAACCCGTACATGGTCATGAAAAATTTCAGTCTTCCAATAGATAAAAATATCTTTGTAGGGATTGATGTTGGATCCTCAAAGATCTGCTGTACCATATCTGGTATTGATCCAATTGAGGGTACATTTCAGTTGTTGGGAATTGGAACTAGTTCTTCTTCAGGAGTCAAAATGGGATCAATTACTCATCGGGACAATCTTATTTCAGAAATGGAAATTGCAATGAGAGAAGCTGAAACGATGGCCGGTGCTAAAGTTGATTCCGCAATTATAAGTATTTCTTCGGAACAAATCAGAGGAATCAATACTCAAGGCGCCATCGCTATTCAAAAAAATCAAATGAGCAATGTTCCAATTCAACATGAAATTACCGAATCCGATATTCAAAAAGTTGTAGATCTTGCAAAAGGAATATCGCTCCCGATCGACAGAGATATTCTGCATGTTCTTCCTCAGGAATACATGATAGATACTCTTGATAAAATAAAGGATCCTGTTGGAATGTCTGGACACCGCCTCGAAGCCCATGTCCATCTCATTACTGTTGGAACTACAGCCGCAACCAACGTTGCCAACTGTGCACAAGAACTAGGTATTGTCGTGGACGGACTAGTTTTTCAAGGATTGGCATCGGGCGCAGCAGTTTTAGATCAAGATGAAAAAGATCTAGGCGTTGCTCTTGTTGACCTTGGCGAAGGCACATCCGATTTAGCTATTTATCATGAAGGCGGAATTCGTCATACATCAGTTTTAGGGATTGGTTCTGGAAATATCACAAACGATATTGCAGTTATGTTACAAGTTGGAATGGAAGAAGCAAAACAAATAAAAGAAACCTATGGCTCAGCAAAAGCATCTATGTCCTCCCCAGAATTAGAATTTGATTTACCTGTAAAAAATGGCGGGTTAGCACGAAAAATTTCTGAACATGAATTATCTCGATATGTAGAAGCACGTACTGAAGAAATATTGCGATTGGTAAAACGAGATATCATCCGTGCTGGATTGAAAGACAATCTTACCTATGGTGTGGTACTCACCGGAGGCGGGGCAAACCTGAAAAATATTATAGGTCTTGCAGAAGAAGTACTTGAATTGCCGGTGAGAATTGGAAAACCAAAAGGGATCCAAGATTCAGTTGGTGTTGCTTCGGATCCACAATTCTCAGCAGCAGTCGGATTGGGTATTTGGCGTTATCGGCCAGATGAGCTCCAATCCAATTATGAAATAGAATCACCCATACAAAACACTATGAGAAAAGTTATAGAATGGTTCAAAGACTTTTTTTAATCAACATACCAAACTAAACCAAAAGGAGAACATACTATGTTATTTGAATTCGATCCACAAGAAGATCAACAAGCGAAATTGAGAGTTGTCGGAATTGGCGGAGCAGGCGGGAATGCTGTCAATCGAATGATCCAATCCGGGATGCAAGGCGTTGACTTCATTACTATAAATACCGATGCACAAGATCTGGAAAACAATGCTGCAGAGCAAAAGATTCAAATCGGTAAAAATTTGACTAAAGGCCTAGGCGCAGGTGCAAAAGCCGATGTCGGAAAAGTGGCAATGGAAGATGACAGGGAAGCTATTACTGCCATGCTAGAAGGCTCGGATATGGTTTTTATTACTGCCGGAATGGGTGGTGGAACCGGAACCGGAGCTGCGCCCGTTATTGGACAAATATCTAAAGAGTTGGGAATCCTCACCGTCGGAATTGTTACACTTCCCTTTAATTTTGAAGGACCAAAACGGATGAATCGCGCGCTTAATGGTATCGAAGAACTCAGGAAAAGTTGTGATACGGTGATAGGAATTCCAAACCAAAAGCTAATGTCAATTGTAGATAAAAGCACTACAGTTATAGAAGCTTTCCAATTGGCTGATTCTATCCTAAATCAGGCAACGAAAGGAATCTCGGATCTCATTAATGTACATGGACTCATCAATCTCGATTTCGCCGATGTTGAAACAATTATGAAAAATATGGGAGATGCTATCATGGGAACAGGGCAAGCAAGTGGCGAAGAACGAGCAGTTTTGGCAGCACAACAGGCGATATCCAGTCCATTACTTGACGATTCAACCATTGGCGGTGCTCAAGGCGTTTTGGTTAATATAACCGGAGGGCCTGATTTGACCCTTATGGAAGTAGATGATGCATCCGGGATTATCTTTGAAGAAGCCGGAAAAGGAGTCAATCTTATTTTTGGTGCTGTGATTGACCCGGCATTAACTGATGAAATCCGTGTCACAGTCATCGCTACTGGATTTAACCATAAAAAATCTATTGAGATGAGTCATGAACATGTCGTAGATGAAGATCCACCTCGACACAAGGAAACGCATATTCTTTCTGACCAAATGAATGTTCCTCTTCATCAAAAAGAAGAAGAAATACCAGCAATATCCTTACCACCAGCTATTCTAAAAAAGGAAATAATTGAAGGATCGGTTATTTATGGCAATGATTTAGATATTCCGGCTTTTATACGCCGACAGCATGAATAATTAAGCTTTGTAAGAGAGAAGGCTGGCATTATTCGAGATTGGATTAAAGCGCTGATTCTGAGAATAAGTAAGTCGTTACTTTTCTTTTAAGAATGGAAAAATACGATCACGGATTTCTTGAATATACCGTGGGTTTTTATTCAAAGAATTATAGGAGAATAAAGAAATCCCGCGAAAGCGTGTAATACTTGTGTAGGTTACTTTATCTGCTGCATCTAATGGTGATTGATTGTATGTACCAATTCCCATAATTATTTTTTCCCTATACCGCGCGGGTAAATGATCATAAATAATATTAACGTTATCTGCAAAAGTCCTTAAATCTGGTGTATAATTCATTGGCATTGCCCAATCCAAATATCCTGCTGCTAACCATACATCCCATTCCTGTAAAAATACGTTACGCGCTTGATATAAATTTGGTTTTACAGCGGCAGAAAGTTGACAAGTAGGTCGAATTACTTTTATCATTTTGCTGACATCACGAACAAATTTTGTTATTGCTTGTCGGCGATAGTCTGACCATTCTGCTAGAGCTTGCCTCTCGGAATAATCAGGTGCTAAATCAGATAAACTTTTCCCTGGATCAATCCCCCCTTTTTTTAAAAATACCGACATGGCCGTTTGATTGCGACCATAACTACTATTTTGAAAACGAACATAATCAAGATGAATTCCATCAAGATCATACTTAGCCACCAATTCTCTGAAGACGCTTAATAGGTATTTGTTCACTTCAGGATGGTGTGGAGCAAGATAAAACCCTTCGTCACCATTTTCAGGTTTATACTGTTTTATATCATTGGGAAAGGATATCGATCCCTTTCCGTTAGAATCAAGCCAATCAGAATTCTTGAATAGTAGGTGGGTACGCTGTGTTGGTATTTTGTTTTTGGACCATATTAAATAGGTATTTACCCATGCATGTACTTTAATTCCACGTAATTTTGCTTTCAAAAGAATATCAGCTAAGGGATCAAATTCAGATTCTTCAATAAAAATACTTTTCGGAACAATTCCTGATTTATAATAAGCATCTCCCCTTCCCCTAACCTGAACAAGTATATGATTGAAACCATTCTGATCTGCATATTTTACTGCAGCGGAAATTTTCTTTTCAGATGTCATTGCATCGCGTACAATCCAAAGGTAGCGATGTTGAAAAAGAGACACTTCTGCATTCAAATTATTGTATAAAAAAAGAAGGGCAACTATGTTAGCCGCCCTTCTTAATATAAACCAATTTTTCATAAATTTAGTCAGAGTCACCTTTAGATTTCTTCTTTGTTTTATCATTGACATCTTCAGATGGTTGTCCGCTTTCCATTCCAACAAATTCTATCAAAGAGACGGGCGCTCTATCGTTATCTCTAAATCCTAGTTTTGTAATACGAGTATATCCGCCTGGGCGATCGACAAATTCGGGAGCGATTTCTTTGATTAGTTTTTGTACCGTATTTTTACGTGGTAGAATCTTCATGAGCTGACGGATTGTATTCATATCCGCATTCCGAGCTTTAGTAATCAGGGGTTCAATGAATCTTCGGAGTTCCTTTGCTTTAGCATCCGTTGTTTTCATTTTTCGATGCTCAATAAGATTCACCGCCATGTTCCGCATAGTGGCTTTCCTATGCGCTGGATTCCGTCCGAGTATTCTACCTTTTTTCAGGTGCCTCATTTAGATATCTTCTTTCAAATAGTCATCAACATCCATACCAAACGAAAGCCCCATTCCATCTAACTTCTCAATGAGTTCTGTCAGAGATTTTCGTCCAAAGTTTTTGTATTTCAACATTGCAGATTCTTCTTTACTAACAAGCTCGTAAATATATTTTATTCCAGCAGCTTGCAGGCAGTTATGGGATCGGACAGATAGTTCCATTTCGTCAATCGTTCGTTTTAGAAGTTCACGAATTTGAAGTACTTCCTCATTCATTCCTTCGCTAACCTCAAGAACTTGTGGTTTTGCAATTGCTTCAATCGCATTAAAATGTTCAATCAAAACTGTGCTTGAATGACTCACTGCATCCATTGGAGTAATCGAACCATCCGTTTCAATTTCCATTGTTAGAATTTCAATTGGATCTTTAGCACCCGGAACCGGTTTTATATCAAAAGTCACATTTCGGACCGGATTAAAAATGCTATCAATCGAAACCATGCCAATGGGAGCATTTGGTAAATAATTTTCATCTGCCGAGACATATCCGCGACCAATTCCAACGCGAATTTCCATGTCAATCTTTCCTGATGAATTCAAATCTGTGATATAATGATCCGGATTGAGAATTTCAAATTGATCGCTTACTTTTTGGATTTCAGCAGCAGTAAAAGTTCCTTTTCCTTTCATTTTCACACGGACTTTATCTGGATTGCTATCGGTTAGTTTAAAACGAACACCTTTTAGATTTTGAATAATGTCCATCACATCTTCTTTAACACCTTTAATGGTAGAAAATTCATGAAGGACGCCATCCATTTTGATATTCGTAATTGCAGCACCGGGTATGCAGGTCATAAGAATACGCCGAAGAGCATTCCCAATAGTGACGCCATACCCCCTGTCTAAGGGTTGAACACTAAATGTGCCAAAAGTATCTGTCAGAGACTTTTTATCAAATTCAATTTTTAGTTTTAAATCAATAGCCATTTTTAATTTCCTCTACGGTTTAATTATTTTGAATACAGCTCAACAATAAGCTGTTCATTTACAGTTAGTTCCATATCTTCGCGTTCCGGCATTACTAAGAAGGTGCCTTTCATTTTAGCTTTATCTAATTCAAGCCAAGGAAGCGCAATATCGCCTTTAATTCTTTTTAGAGAATCTAGAATCATATCCATTTTCTTACTACGATCTCTAACCTGAATTTCATATCCGTCCTTTACCCGAAATGACGGGATATTTGTTTTTTGCCCATTTACTAAAAAATGCGCATGACTTACCATTTGCCGTGCTTGTGTTCTGGTGGAAGCAAAACCCAAACGATAAACTACATTATCTAAACGAGACTCTAAAAGCTGAAGGAGGTTTGTTCCTGTTTCACCACTCATACCTTCGGCCTTTTGAAAATAATTACGGAATTGTTTTTCGAGTACACCATACATGAATTTGACCTTTTGTTTTTCTTGAAGCTGTTCACCATATTTTGATTTTCGCTTCCGTCTATTCGGTCCATGCTGTCCAGGTATATACGATTTTCGGTTTAAAAGGCGATCATATTTCGGATTCCCGAAAATATTTTCCCCAAATTTTCGAACAAGTTTTCCTCTTGGTGTTGTTGATTTTGCCATCGTCAAACTCTTCGTCTTTTAGGAGGTCTGCAACCGTTATGTGGTAATGGAGTCACATCCTGAATTGAAGTAATTTCAAGCCCGGCAACTGCAAGTGCCCTAATGGCAGCTTCGCGCCCGGATCCGGGTCCTTTGACCTTAACATCAATAGTTAAAAGTCCAAGCGCCATTGCTTCCTTAGCTGCAATTTCTGCTGCTTGGGTAGCGGCAAAGGCTGTACTTTTTCGTGAACCTTTGAAACCAGATGTACCTGCGGTTTTCCAAGTAATCACATTTCCAATTTTTGTCGTGAGTGTAATATGAGTATTGTTAAAAGTAGCCTTAATATGAGCTACACCTGCAGCTTCTACTTGGTCTTTTTTCTTTTTACTTTTTGTTGGTTTGTTAGCCAATGAATTTATCCTTTCTTCTCAACGGTACCTTTTCCAAGCCCAACTGTCCGTTTTTTCCCTTTTCTAGTTCGAGCGTTGGTTTTTGTCCTCTGCCCGTTTACTGGCATTCCACGACGATGGCGAAGTCCTTTATAACTTCCTATATCCTTTAATCGTTTTATATTCATGGATGCAGTTGTTCTCGATTCACCTTCCACAATAATTCCAAGATCAGTGATAGCAGTTCTTAACGCCGTTACCTGATCCTCACTGAGATCATCAACCCTTGAATCAGGATCAATATTAGCGGCTTCACAAATTTTGAAACCCGTCGTTATCCCGATTCCATAAATGTAACTCAGGGAAAATGGTACTTTTTTATTCCGGGGAATATCAATTCCAGCAATACGTGCCACTGTCTTCTCCTAACCTTGTCTTTGTTTATGTTTAGGATTGACGCAAATCACCAACACCACTCCTTTGCGGCGGACAATCTTGCACTTTTCACAAATCTTTTTAACTGATGCTCTTACTTTCATTTTATTTATTCCGATATGTTATCCGCCCACGAGATAAATCGTATGGCGAAATTTCCAGCGTAACAACATCGCCTGGAAGAATTTTGATGTAATGCATTCTCATTTTACCACTGACGTGCGCCAACACTTCATGAGCCGTTTCACCAATTTCAACATTTACTCTAAACATCGCATTTGGTAATGTTTCCTTAATAATGCCCTCAATGGTAATGGGTTGTTCTTTGGCCATTACGCTTGCCTTTGAGTTAATATTTGCGGACCGTCCGCTAGTATTACAATTGTATTTTCAAAATGCGCTGATGACTTTCCATCCAGCGTTTTAACAGTCCACCCATCGTTATCAGTAAAAATTTCTTTTGATCCAAGATTGATCATAGGTTCGATCGCAAGACACATTCCCTCTTTCAATTCATGCCCTTGTTTTGGAACACCAAAATTTGGAACCTGAGGATCTTCGTGCAATTTAGTACCAATTCCATGTCCTACAAGCTCTCTTACAACAGAATACCCTTTTTCTTCTGCAAAGGATTGTATAGCATGTCCAATATCCGAAACAAAATTGCCAGGTCTCGCTTCATTAATTCCAATAAACATGGCTTTCTTAGTTGCATCCAACAATGCCTGTTTTGATTCAGACACATTTCCAACGGCAAAAGTTCTAGCAGCATCCCCAAAGTAACCACTTTTTTCAGCGCCACAATCAATACCAACAATTTGTCCATCTTCCAAAACTCTTTCAGATGGAATTCCATGCACCACGACATCGTCTACAGAAACACATAAGGTTGCAGGAAATCCTAAATATCCTTTAAAGGCAGGTCTTGCATTTCTTGAACGGATAAATTTTTCAGCCATGATATCCAATTCCAAAATTGAAACACCAGGGCTAACATGATCAGAAAGCATTTCTAATGTATCTCCAACAATCTGACAACTATCAGCAATCAAATCAATTTCTCTTTTAGATCTAATTCGAACCATTACATGCGTCTCCGACCACGAATTTTTCCTTTACTTAAAAAACCATCATAATGCCTCATCAATAAATGAGATTCAATTTGTTGTAATGTATCCAGAGAAACACCAACGATTATTAGAAGGCTTGTTCCACCAAAAAATGACGCCAAATCGTATCCAACGTCCATCGTTTGCATTAGGATATAGGGAAATACTGCAACAAATGCCAAAAAGAAAGATCCTGGAAGAGTAACTCTTGTCAGAATATTGTCAATGTATTCCGCTGTTTTCTTCCCCGGACGAATTCCTGGGATAAATCCACCATTTTGCTTCATCTGGTTAGAAACCTGAACCGGATCTAATGCTATTGCGGTATAAAAATATGTAAAGAACACAATCATAGTTCCAAACACAAACCAGTAAAATGGGTGGTCAAATGAAAACCATCTCATCATACCTTGCATAAAGGGACTTTCGCTAAAAAAGGTGGCAATCGTACTAGGAATAAACATAATAGACTGTGCGAAAATAATTGGCATAACACCGGCTGTATTTACTCGTAAGGGAATATGAGTTGCCTGGCCACCGTAAACTTTTCTGCCTACAACCCGTTTGGCATATTGAACTGGGATTTTACGCGTCCCCTGTGTTAGCAATACCACAAATCCGATAATTAAAAACATAATTCCAATTAAAATGATTTCAGCGAGTATACCTCTAACTTCTTCCTGAATGAGCGTGATTTCACTTAGAATTACATTCGGAAGTACAGAAACAATTCCCACCATAATCACAAGTGAAATTCCATTTCCAATACCACGTTCCGTAATACGTTCACCAAGCCACATCAGCAAAATCACGCCTGTCACTAGACTAACAATGCCTGTAAAAGTGAATCCAAAACCAGGATTAATAACAACGGACTGTCCACCAGCAGACATGGAAGGTAAGAAAACTGCAACAACGCCATAGGATTGCATAGTTCCAATGAGAACAGTCCCATAACGTGTTATTTGGGTAATTTTTTTCCGACCAGCTTCTCCTTCTTTTTGGAGTCTTTGAAAATAAGGTACAACTGTTCCCATAAGCTGGATGATAATTGAAGCTGAAATATAAGGCATGATCCCTAAGGCAAAAAGAGTCGCCTTTTGAAAAGCACCGCCCGCAAAAAGATCATATAGCCCAAAAAGCGTATTTTGAAAATCAGCGACAGCTAACGCAAGAACTTCACCGTTAATCCCGGGAATAGGGATATGAGCACCTGTCCTCACAATGACGAGAATTCCAAGTGTAAACAGAATCCGATTACGCAATTCGGGAATACTGAATATATTTCGGATTTTATCGATCACTGAACGATGGCCTCTCCGCCAGCATCTGTAATTTTTTTAATCGCAGCATCGCTAAAAGCTGTTGCTGTTATTTTGACCGCTTTTGTAATATCGCCATTGGCTAATACCTTTACCGGTTTTAAGGCGGAACGAATCAATCCGTTTTCTTTCAGGACAAAAGAATCAATCTCTGACGCGCCGCATTTTTCTAAAGAACTGACATTAACAATCTGAACTTCATTCCGAAATTTTAAATTAGAAAATCCGCGCTTTGGGAGTTGGCGTTGAATTGGCATTTGTCCACCCTCAAACCATGGACGCCTTTTACTTCCACTTCTTGAATGATATCCGTTATGCCCGCGGCCTCCGGTTTTACCAAGACCTGTGCCGGGCCCGCGACCTCTGCGTTTTTTGGAATGGGTTGATCCAGATGAAGGTTTTAATTGGCCTAACTTCATACGTCTTCTACCCTTAATAAATATGCAATTTTATTAATCATTCCTCTAATTGCAGGAGTGTCTGTCATAATAACCGTTTTATTCAATTTTCTTAGACCAAGCGCATCCAATGTGCGCTTTGCTTTCGGTTTATAGCCAATCCTACTCCGAACTTGTGTAATTTTTAATTGAGGTTTTTTCGCCATCTTAATTTCCAAAAACTTCTTTGATTTTCATACCGCGCTTGTTTGCGATCATAACGGCATCCTCAAGAGATTCAAGTGCTGCTAAAGTTGCCTTCACAACATTCAGGGAATTACTAGATCCGTACCTTTTCGTCAGAATATTATGAATACCAACTTGTTCCATTACTGAGCGAACTGCAGCTCCTGCGATGATGCCGGTCCCCGGTGCAGCTGGTTTTAGCATCACTTTACTCGCACTGTATTTTGCAATGATTTTATGAGGAATTGTCCCATTCACAACGGGAATACGCACCAAATTCTGTTTCGCATCTTCCTTCGCCTTACTTATAGATGACATTACTTCATTGGCTTTACCCTGTCCAATACCTACATGTCCTTTTCCATCTCCTATAACAACTATAGAAGCAAATCTAAAACGTTTTCCATGTGCTGTTACCTTCGCAACACGGTTGACACGAACAACTGTCTCTTCTTGCAGTTCTAATTCTGCTGGATTAATCATTCCCACCGATGTTCTCCTTAAAATTCCAATCCATCTTCACGAACCGCCTCAGCAAGTGCCTTTACCCGGCCATGGTATGGATATCCATTCCTATCAAATACAACTTCTTTTATTTTTGCTTCCAATGCTTTTTTTGCCAGTGTAGTGCCAACCAATTTACTTTGATCAACTTTTGACCCAGTTTTAACTATATCTTTCTGCAAATCTTTGTCTTGAGAAGAAGCCGACACAAGAGTTACACCTTCATTATCATCGACTATTTGTGCTGAAATATTATTCAAGCTCCGGTGAACAACAAGCCTGAGACGTTGCGAATTCATAGGTTTGCTTCGGTTGCGCCTGCGAATTTTTTTCATCTTTAATCGAGATTCACGACTCATTATTCTGCTCCTCCAACTGTTTTACCCTGCTTACTTCTTACATATTCATCTTTGTATCGGATTCCTTTCCCTTTATAGGGTTCGGGTTTCCTGAATGATCTAATTTTCGCTGCTACCTCACCAACAAGTTCTTTCATAAAACCAGACACTTTAATGTCAGTACGTTTTGCTTCAATTTTAATACCTTCTGGCGGATCAAAAATTATATCGTGGGAATAGCCTAATTGAAGAACAAGTCTGTTTCCTTGCATATTCGCTTGGTAACCAACTCCAATAATATTTAGTTCAATGGAAAATCCTTCAGAAACGCCTGTGATACCATTTGCAATAATTTGACGGGTTGTACCGTGGAGAGCACGATGCAGCATTTCGTCTGATGGCCGCGTTACCAAAATTTTGTCATTTTCGTATTTAACAATCATATCTGCATGAAAAGGGACATTCAAATTTCCATTGGGACCTTTGATATCAACGCTATTATCCAGAACGGTAACGTTGACACCATCTGGAATTACAATTGGCTGTTTACCTATTCGGCTCATGGTTTACCACACATTGCAAAGGATTTCACCGCCAACATTAATTTTTTTGGCGATTTTATTAGAAACAACACCTTGAGAAGTAGACAAAATCGAAATTCCAAGCCCGTCTCTCACCCTAGGTATTTCCTTGGATGAAACATACACTCTAAGTCCAGGTTTGCTTACACGTTCGATTCCTCTAATCACAGCAACACCTTTGTGATCATATTTTAGAAAAACTCTGACAGATTCTTTATGACCATCTTCCACAAACATAAAATCTTTAATATACCGTTCTTCACGCAAAACAAACGCGATGCGTTTTTTGGAAGCAGACGAAGGAATATCAACCCACCGTTTATTAACAGCTAGACCATTTCTGATGCGGGTCAACATATCTGCAATTGGATCACTCATTGACATAATAAATTATCTCCTTACCAACTCGCCTTAGTTATACCCGGGATTTCACCTTTTAATGCCATTTCGCGAAAGCAAATTCTACACAATCCAAATTTTCGCAAGTACCCATCCGGACGTCCGCAATTAAAACATCGGTTGTATGCCCTGGTAGAAAATTTAGGTTTTAATTTCGCTTTATTAATAAGTGATTTCTTTGCCATTAGGCTTCTCCATTAATGGTTTCGATCGGATTCGATTTGACAGGTTTTACTCTCAGGGGAAAACCAAAATCTTTTAACAGCCAATAAGCTTCATCATCCGTCCCGGCTGTTGTAGTAATAGAAATATCCATTCCGCGAATACTATCAATTTTATCATAATCAATTTCAGTAAATATAATCTGCTCTTTAATACCAAATGAATAATTTCCCTGTCCGTCAAATGATTTGAATGAGAGTCCTCTAAAATCACGGGTCCGAGGTAATGCAATGGAAACCAGCCGTTCAAAAAACTCAAACATTCTGGATCCGCGTAGCGTCACTTTACACCCCACAGGAAATCCACGACGGATTTTAAAATTTGAGATATCTTTTTTAGACTTGGTTATTACGGATTTTTGCCCAGAAATCATTGCAAGTTCTTTCTCGGCACTTTCCAAAGCTTTTGAATTTATCTTGGCATCGCCAATTCCCATATTGATAGAAATTTTGCTGATCTTCGGTACTTCCATTACATTTGAATATTCAAAACGTGCTGTCATGCTCGGGATAACTTCATCAAAATATCGTTTTTTAAACACAGGAGTATAGTCTGCCGTCTTTTTCACAACTTTCAATTTCGGTTTAGATTTATTTTTTTCAGCCATTTTAGGAATCTATTTCTGCGCCAGTGTTTTTGGCGATCCGAACTTTCGACCCATCTTCAAGTTTTTTATATCCAATGCGAGTCGGACTACCACCGTGTACAACCATCAAATTTGAAATATGAATTGGAGCTTCCTTTTCAATAATTCCACCTTTTTGATTTTGCTGACTCGGACGAGTGTGGCGTTTAATAAAATTAATACCTTCAACCAAAGCGCGCTGTCGCTTTGGAAAGACATGGAGTACTTTTCCTTCAAGTCCTTTACTATTGCCGCGAATTACTTTGACGATCATGCCAGTTTTAATATGCATTTTATATGACCTCCGGCGCCATTGAAACAATTCGCATATAACCACCGTCACGCAATTCTCTGGCGACGGGACCAAAAATTCGGGTTCCTCTTGGATCACCGGTGCTGGTTAGCAAAACGGCAGCATTATCATCAAACCGAATATAAGAACCATCTGGACGACGCACTTCTTTTCTAGTGCGAACCACCACGGCGCGGCTGACTTCGCCTTTTTTAACCATTCCGTCGGGAATTGCTTTTTTCACTGTAACCACAATCTGATCTCCCAAAGATGCATATCGGCGTTTAGAACCTCCCAAAACTTTGAAGCAAAGCACTTCCTTTGCTCCGGAATTATCTGCCACTTTTAATCTTGTTTCTTGTTGTACCATATTTATTCGTTAATCAATACCGATTCCCTGATAATTTCACTTACTTGCCATCGGATTGTTTTACTCAAAGGCCGAGTTGAGGTAATTTTTACCATATCACCCATTTTGGGTGTCACAGATCCGGCATGCGCTTTATGTTTTTTAAATCGTTTAATATATTTTTTATAAATAGGATGTTTCACCTGCCGTGTAACTTTCACAACAACAGTTTTATCCATTTTATCGCTCACAACTTCACCAACAAGGGATTGCCTTTTGCGTGCTTTAATCATTTGAGTTTTTCGCCTCTCCGCTGGATCTTATTTTTAATTCCAATTCTTTTAACACTGTATTAATCTGTGCGATTTCTCGTCTTAAATATCTGAGTTGAAGCGGATTCTCTAACTGATGCATCGCTTTTTGAAATCGTAAATTCCGTAGCGCCTCTGTATTATCTTGAAGTCTAGATTTTAATTCCATCCGATTCATACCTATAATCTCGCTACGCTTCATATTTTTCTCCGCTCGACCACTTTAGTTTTAACGGGTAGTTTGCTCGAGGCTGCATAAAATGCTTCCTCAGCTATTTCTTTTGTTACACCTTCAACTTCAAATAAAATCCGTCCAGGTTTCACAACTGCAACCCAATATTCTGGTGCACCTTTTCCTTTACCCATCCGAGTTTCAGCAGGTTTTTGAGTAATCGGCTTATCCGGAAAAATACGAATCCACATTTTTCCAATTTTTCTAACTGCTCGAGCAACGGTTATACGAGCTGATTCAATTTGGCGAGCAGTAATCCAACCACCTTCAACTGCTTTAAGACCATAACTCCCAAACGCTACATGATTCCCACGCATTGCCATTCCTCGACGATTTCCTCGATGATGACGGCGGTATTTAGTTTTTTTCGGTTCCAGCATCGTTATTACTTGTTACATATCCAAACTTTTATTCCAATAACACCGTACTGCGTCTGAGCTTCGGTTAACGCATAATCGATGTTAGATCTAAGTGTGTGTAAGGGAACGCGTCCCTCAGAAAATTTTTCGCTTCGGGCGATTTCAGAACCCCCAAGCCGACCAGCAACATTAACGCGGATACCTTCAGCTCCCATTCGAATTGTGGATTGAATTGCTTTATTTACGACGCGTCGATAGGATATTTTTTTAATTAACTGGTGGGCGATATTCGCACCTACCAACGCAGAATCAAGTTCAGGGCGCTTTACTTCAGAAATATTTATTTGAACATCAGTGGTTTTCGATAATTGTTTAATTTCTTCTTTTAGACGTCCTACTTCTTCTCCGCCTTTCCCAATAACAATACCTGGCCTCGCAGTATAAATCGTAACGGTTACTACCTTAGATGACCGGCTGATTTCAACCCTAGATACGCCTGCGTTTGGCAATCTATAAGCCAAATATTTACGGATATTCACATCTTCCTCTAAATTTTCGGCCATCGATTTTTTAGCAAACCAATTGGATCGCCAATTTTTATTTACCGCAAGTCTAAATCCTACTGGATGTGTTTTTTGACCCATAGATTAATTATCTTCTTTCTCGTCGCTAACAACGATTGTTAAATGACTTGATGGTCGCCTAATTCTCATAGCTCTTCCTCGCGAGGCAGGTCTAAACCGTTTCATGTAAGATCCACCATCAACAAAAGCTTCTTTCACTTTTAAACTATCAGGATCAACATTTTCCTTATCTGCAACCTGAATTAAATTAGCCGCAGCAGACCGTACCGTTTTTTCAATTATTTGAGCCGCTTTAACCGGTGAAAAGTGTAAATAATTTAAAGCATCACCTACTCGCTGGCCTCGTACCTCATTCAGAACAATTCGAATTTTTCGTGGAGACTGATGAATATATCGGCTGATTGCTCGAGCTTCCATTAGCTTCTATCTCCCGAATGCATTCTAAATATTCTCGTCGGTGCAAATTCACCCAATTTATGCCCCACCATATTTTCATAAATAAAGACGGGAATAAACTTATTCCCATTATGGACGGCAAGCGTATGCCCAACAAATTCAGGTGTAATCATAGATCGTCTTGACCACGTTTTTATCACCTTCTTTTTTTCGCCTTCATTCATAGCCTTAATTTTTTTTAATAATTTAACATCCACGAAAGGACCTTTTTTCAGAGAACGTGCCATCTTATTTCCTCCGATTCACAATATAAACGTTTGATTTCTTTTTCTTATTCCGGGTTTTGTAACCTTTTGTTGGTTTTCCCCATGGAGTAGTAGGATGACGACCTCCAGAAGATTTTCCCTCTCCTCCACCCATTGGATGGTCAACAGGATTCATAGCTACTCCACGGACTTTAGGACGACGCCCAAGCCATCTTGATCTACCAGCTTTCCCGGATACAATCTGCTCGTGAGATTTATTCCCAACCTCGCCTACTGTAGCTCTGCAATTACTTCGAACCATTCTTATTTCACTTGATGGAAGTTTCAGAGTTGTAAATTCTTTTTCATGTGCCATCACCTGAGCTGCCGCACCGGCACTTCGGACCATTTGTCCACCCCGCCCCGGCTCAAGCTCTACATTATGAACGAATAAACCTGTAGGCACATCTTTCAACAATAAACAATTTCCAATTCTCAAGGGTGCCTCTTCTCCGGATAAAAGTGAATCACCAACACGCAATCCGAAAGGCGAAAGAATATATCGTTTTTCTCCATCAGAGTAATGTAACAAGGCAATGTTTGCAGATCGATTTGGGTCGTATTCAATTGTGGCTACCTTAGCTGGAATACCATCTTTGTTTCGTTTAAAATCAATGATGCGATACCGTCTTTTATGACCACCACCACGATGACGAGCAGTAATCCTACCTTTATTATTTCTGCCACCGGTTTTTCTTAGATCGGCAGTAAGACTCTTCTCTGGTTTGGATGCAGTTAATTCTGCAAAATCTGAACGAGTCGAAAATCTGGTTCCAGGCGTATTGGGTTTTAGTGCGCGAACTCCCATTAGTCGGCCACCTCTCCTCTAAGAAGATCAATAGTAAACCCTTCGGCAAGGGTAATGACAGCACGTTTCCAATTGGATCGACGTCCGCGGGTGCGAATCACTCTGCCACCACTGCGAACTGACATCTGCTTATCCTTTCCTTTTCGATTCAATGTTGAAACTTTTAATACTTTTACATCAAATTGATCCTCAACTGCCCGTTTTATTTCCAATTTATTAGCATCCGGGTCAACCTGAAACGCATATTTCCGCTCGGTATCTTCAAGTCGGCTCATTTTCTCTGTAAATAAGGGACGAATTAAAATTTCATGAGACAGCTTCATTAGGCTTTTTCTCCCAGAGATTTATTCAAAATTTTAAGACCAGATTCTGTAAAAAGTAACGTATCGCTCTCAATGAAATCGTACGTACTGGCATAATCCGCTTTTACAACAAAAACGCCCGGTATATTGTTTGTAGCCAAAAGAAGGTTTTCTGAAACCTCTTCAGGCAGAATCAATACTTTTCGACCTTTGATATTTAAATCTGATAACATTTTGACCATATCTTTGGTTTTTGGTGATTCAAGTTTAAAATCTTCAACGACCATAATTCCTTTTTTCGAAGCCTTATCAGATAATACAGATTTCCGAGCAAGACGTTTTAACTTTTTGGGAAGTTTATGAGAATACGATCTTGGCTCAGGTCCGAAAACAGTACCGCCACCAACCCACAATGGCGACCTGATTGTACCCGCACGAGCACCGCCACGACCTTTTTGATTAAACGGTTTTCGTCCGCCCCCTCGCACGCGTGCTCGGTTTTTCGAACTACTGGTGCCTTGCCGATAATTAGTAAGTTCCGCTATCACAGCTTGATGTACTGCTGATTCATTTGGTTCAATACCAAAAATACCTTTATCAACTACGATGGATGATGAAGATTTATTTCCGTCAGATTTATAAATGGTCAGCTTCATATTTATTTTGAAATTGTGATATATCCATTTTTTCCACCTGGGACGGCACCCTTAACGGCAATTTGATTACTGTCAACATTTACTTGAATAATTTCAAGATTTTGAGTTGTACTTTTCTTATTTCCCATTTGTCCAGCCATTTTCATCCCTTTAAAAACGCGTGATGGGTAAGATGCTTGCCCAATAGAACCAGCAGATCTAGGATGTTCCCTTTGGCCATGAGTCTTTGGTCCACCAGCAAATCCATGACGTTTCATAACACCGGCGAAGCCTTTTCCCTTTGAAATTCCCGACACTGTAACAATATCGCCTTCTCTGAATAAATCAGCTTTAAATATTTGTCCTGTTTTGTAATTCACACCAGCAATTGGCTCAAATTCAAAAAGTAATTTTTTGGGCGTTGTTCCAGCTTTGTCAAAATGACCATTGAGAGGATTATTAGAATGCTTTTTCTTTTTTTCACCAAATCCAATCTGTACAGCATTATAACCGTCAGATTTTTCATTTTTAACTTGAGTCACGACACAGGGGCCAACTTCCAGCACGGTGACTGGAACTGTATCACCGATTTGAGTGAATACTTGGGTCATTCCTATTTTTTTTCCAATTAATCCGCGCATAATTATACTTTTATTTCGATGTCAACTCCAGCTGGAAGATCCAATTTCATGAGCGATTCCACCGTTTTAGGTGTGGAATTCAAAATGTCAATAAGGCGCTTGTGAACCTTTGTTTGAAATTGTTCTCTCGATTTCTTATCTACAAAAGGCGAACGCAGAACCGTATAAATTGAACGCTTTGTTGGCAGAGGAATAGGGCCAGAAATAATCGCACCGGTCGATTTCGCTGTTCTGACAATTTTTTCAGTGGATTTATCGATCAGTGTATGATCATAAGCCCTAAGACTGATGCGTATAGTTTGTTTCGCCATCTTTATTTTACTCCAATATTTCGGTAACGACACCGGCGCCCACAGTATGGCCACCTTCTCTTATCGCAAACCGAAGTTCCTTATCCATTGCAATTGGGGTAATCAAGGTACCCGTCACTTCTACATTGTCGCCAGGCATCACCATCTCCGTTCCTTTCGGTAAATCTACTATCCCGGTTACATCCGTTGTCCTAAAATAAAACTGAGGACGATATCCTGTGAAAAATGGGGTATGACGACCACCTTCATCCTTCTTCAATACATACACGTTTGCCTTAAACTTTGTATGAGGCTTGATAGATCCTGTAGCGGCCAATACCATTCCGCGCTTTAAATCCTCTTTATCTACTCCACGAAGCAATAATCCTGCATTATCACCCGCCTCACCTCGATCTAATAACTTACGAAACATCTCTACACCCGTCACTATTGTCTTACGTTGTTCACCCATCCCAATCATCTCAACCTCATCGTTCACCTTCACCACTCCACGCTCAATACGACCCGTTCCTACCGTACCACGACCTGTAATCGAAAATACATCCTCAACAGGCATCAAAAATGGCTTGTCTACATCACGCTTGGGCTCAGGTATAAAACTATCACACGCCTCCATCAATTCTACTACGCACTGCGTAGCTGCCTCATCATTCGGCGCATTCATCGCTGCTAACGCACTGCCTTTAATAATAGGAATATCATCCCCCGGAAACTCATACTCATTCAGAAGATCCCGTAACTCCATCTCAACCAACTCTATTAATTCAGGATCATCAACTTGGTCTGTCTTATTCATAAATACTACAATTGACGGAACATTAACTTGCTTTGCCAACAATACATGCTCTCTTGTCTGAGGCATGGGACCATCTGCGGCGCTTACAACTAAAATCGCTCCATCCATCTGGGCCGCACCCGTAATCATATTCTTGATGTAATCAGCATGACCAGGACAGTCTACATGAGCATAATGACGGTTCTCTGTCTCATACTCTACATGAGCGGTCTGAATAGTAATACCACGCTCACGCTCTTCAGGGGCGTTATCTATTGCATCAAAGGCCATTACCTCAGCCATACCACGGGCGCTTTGGGTCATCGTGATCGCGGCCGTTAAGGTTGTCTTACCGTGATCTACATGACCTATCGTTCCTATATTTACATGTGGCTTTGTTCTCTCAAATTTCTGCTTTGACATTGTGTGTTCTCCTTACCCTAAGATGCTTTTCCATGTACTTGTTCAATAATTTCACTCTCCACCGACGAAGGCACCTGTTTGTATTTCGAAAATTCCATATGAAATACTGCTCGTCCTTGTGTGATGGACCTCAAATCTGTGGCATAGCCAAACATTTTGCTCAATGGAACATTTGCTTTTAAGATATGAGCTTGGCTTCTCTGTTCCATACTATCTATATTGCCTCGACGAGAATTAATGTCTCCCATTACATCCCCTAAATATTCCTCCGGCACTGTGACTTCTACTTGCATTAGGGGCTCCATAATTACCGGACCTGCCTTGCGACAAGCTTCTTGGATAGCCATTGAACCTGCAACCTTGAAAGCAATTTCCGAAGAGTCAACATCGTGATAAGAACCATCAATTAGATCAACTCGGACATCCTCAATGGGATACCCAGCAAGAATACCATTTTTTATTGCCTCTTCTATCCCCTGGCTAACGGGTTTGATATATTCTTTTGGAATTACACCACCCACAATTTTGCTTTCAAAGTGATATCCCTTACCAAGTTCATTTGGCTCAACATTGATCACCACATGACCATATTGACCTCGTCCACCAGACTGGCGAACAAATTTTCCCTCAATTTTTTCAACTGATTTGGTAATTGCTTCAGTGTACGCGACCTGCGGTTTACCAACATGCGCCTGTACTTTAAATTCCCTTAATAATCGATCTACCAGAATTTCCAAATGAAGTTCACCCATTCCGGCTATAATAGTTTGGCCAGTGTCTGGGTTAGTTGAAACGCGAAACGTAGGATCTTCTTCACTTAACTTCATTAGCGCTTTACTTAAATTATCTTGATCTGCCTTACTAGCCGGTTCAACAGATACTTCTACAACCGGTTCTGGAAAATCCATTGTTTCAAGCATTATAGGATTTTTTTCATCACATAAAGTATGACCGGTCTTTGTTTGCTTTAATCCTACAGCTGCTACAATTTCACCAGCAGAAACTTGATCCAGTTCTTCTCTTTTATTCGCATGCATCAATAAAATTCGACTGATTCGCTCGCGTTTTCCCGTATTTGGATTATAAATATATGACCCAGCTTTTATCATACCGGAATACACCCGCATAAAGGTCAATTGCCCGACAAAGGAGTCAGTCATAATCTTAAATGCTAACGCGCTGAAAGGATCATCTTTAGTCGTTTTCCTGACTTTGGAAATTTCTGAATCATTAACATCATAACCTTGGGTATCGCCAACATCTATCGGCGAAGGAAGAAAATCATTAATAGCGTCCAATAAGCGTTGAACCCCTTTATTTTTAAAGGCAGATCCAACAAAAGCAGGAACAAATGTATTATCAATACACCCTTTTCGCAGAGCTGATTTTATTTCGTCAGACGATATTGGTTCTTCAGCGATATATTTTTCGAGTAAATGTTCATCGTACGTAGCAGTCTCTTCAATTAAATGATGTCGCCACTTTTCTGCCTCTTGGATCATATCGTGAGGGATATCCGATTCTTCGTATCGTTCACCCAACGTGGATTCATTGTATAAAATTGCTTTCATAGTTAACAGGTCAATAATTCCGGTAAACATATCCCCGGATCCGATGGGAAGAGTTATTGGCAACGGGTTGGTTCCAAGGCGTGACTTAATCATTTCGAGTACATTATAAAAATCTGCGCCAACTCTGTCCATTTTATTGACGAAAGCAATGCGTGGTACATTATACTTATCCGCTTGACGCCAAACTGTTTCACTTTGCGGTTCCACACCCCCAACGGCACAAAAAACCGCAACAGATCCATCTAGTACCCTAAGCGACCGTTCCACTTCCATAGTAAAATCAACATGCCCCGGAGTATCAATGATATTAATCCTGTGATCATCCCAAATTGCAGTGGTAGCTGCAGAAGTAATCGTGATTCCGCGTTCTTTTTCCTGATCCATCCAATCCATCGTTGCAGCACCATCGTGCACCTCACCGATCCTGTGAGTTCTACCGGTATAATAGAGGATTCGTTCAGTTAAGGTGGTTTTCCCGGCATCGATGTGTGCCATAATACCAATATTTCTAACTTTATCTAATTGAATGTGTTTCATAAATCAAATTTATCTAAAATGGGCAAATGCCTTGTTAGCTTCTGCCATTCTATGCGTATCGTCTTTCTTTTTGATTGCTCCGCCTTCTCCATTTGCAGCCGCAATTAACTCTGCTGCCAATTTTTCAGCCATGGGCCGACCTTTTCTCCCTTTGGCCGCATTAATTAACCAGTGTGAAGCCAGAAAAAATCGTCTGTTCCTTGGAACTTCAATCGGCACTTGGTACGTGGCACCACCAATTCGGCGCGATTTTACCTCTAACATAGGCGATGTGTTTTCAACAGCCTTTACAAACACTTCCAAGCCATCAGATTTAACCCGATTTTTAATCACATTCATAGATGAATAAAAAATTTGTTCTGCCATTCCTTTTTTTCCACGGACCATTAAAAAATTGATGAATTTTGCCACATTCAAATCATTGTAAACTGTGTCCGGTAAAATTTGTCTTTTTTCTGGTCTACGTCGTCTCATATTTTATTTAGGTTTTTTAGCGCCATATCTTGACCTACTTGATTTCCTGTCGGATACACCGGCAGTATCAAATGTACCACGTACGATATGATATCGAACTCCAGGCAAATCTTTCACACGGCCACCCTCAATAAGAACAATGCTATGCTCTTGAAGATTGTGCCCCTCTCCCGGGATATACGCCGATACTTCAATCCCATTTGTGAGACGAACACGGGCCACTTTCCGCAAAGCAGAATTCGGCTTTTTAGGCGTTGTCGTATAAACCCTTGTGCAAACTCCACGCTTTTGAGGGTTACTTTTTAGCGCAGGAGTAGCTGTGGATTTCTTAACCCGCTTACGTCCTTGTTTAACTAGTTGATTTATTGTCGGCATTTTCGTTTCCTATAAAGCCTACAAAAATACAGAATATTTGTACACATCGTCAATTTATTTTTCAATGATTACACTATTTCTTTTTCTTCTAAAAATGGGTCGGATTCCACATCCGGTTGCGCATTTTCGCTTACAACCAATAAATCCTGAAGTCCGGGCGATCCAGTTCCCGCAGGAATCAATCTTCCCACTGCTACGTTTTCTTTCAATCCTCTGAGGTAGTCCGTTTTTCCCTCTGCTGCTGCATTGGTCAATACGCGCGTAGTCTCCTGAAATGATGCAGCTGAAATGAAGCTTTCAGTATTCAGTGAAGCTTGCGTAATCCCCATTAATAGTGGATCAAAAGTTGCCGGATTAGTTTTGTGGGTAGTGATTGGTTTCTCACCTTTCTCTTTAAGATCTTTGTTTACATCTCTGACTTCAGTTTTATCCACTAGCATTCCTTCTTCAAAATCTGAGTAGCCGGGCGAATTAATAATTACCTTTTTGAGGATAGCATCGTTTGTTTCGAAAAACTCAGCTTTATTGATACGATCCCCGGGGAGAAAGTGAGTATTCCCGGGATCTTGAACACTAACTTTTTGCATCATTTGCCTAACAATAACCTCAATGTGCTTATCATCTATCTTTACACCTTGAAGCCGGTAAACTTCTTGGATCTCATTCACAAGGTATTCCCGTACTTTTCCCGGACCTAAAATATTTAGAATATCAACTGGAGAAGTGGATCCTTCACATAATGGTAAACCAGCTTTAATCATGTCTCCTTCATGAACGAGAACATGCTTTCCGTAAGGAATGTTGTATTTCTTTACCTCTCCATCTTCACCTTCTACATGAATTTTTCTTATGCCTCGCTTGGTTGCGCCAAAAACGATTTTCCCATCTATCTCAGTAACAACCGAAGGATTTGTAGGTGTGCGAGCTTCAAATAATTGAGTCACACGCGGAAGACCACCGGTAATATCCCGGGTTTTTCCTATATCTCTAGGAATTTTTACAAGAGTTTGACCTCTGGATACTTTATTTTTATTTTCCACAATCAAAGTTGCATTTACCGGAAGGATTGTACCCCCCGCTAAGATATTTCCTTTTTTATCTGTAATCTCAATGTGTGGACTAAGTCTACGATCTTTTGCTTCAATGATTACCTTCTGTTTTTTACCACCTTCCACTGCTTCCACCTGGTAAGTTTCGTTCGGAATTAAGTCTTTCAGAAAAATATATCCAGACTGTCTCGCAAGAATAATATCCGTGTAAGGATCCCATTGGAATAAAATGGTACCTGCTTTGATCTTTTCCCCATCCGCGACCAACATATTAGCACCATAAGGAACATTGTATTCAACTCGAGGGCTATTATTTTCATCGAGTATTGCAAGTTTTGAATGTCTCACCATACATCTAACTACTACATTGCCAACCTCATCTACAGTTTCGGCAACATCAAGATTCTCGGAATACTTAATGGTTCCATCCCGTTTTGTTCTCATATCAGACTTTTCAATAATTCTTGTTGCTGTACCACCTATATGAAAGGTTCTCAAAGTTAGCTGGGTACCAGGTTCGCCAATACTCTGGGCTGCTTGAATACCAACCGCTGATCCTTGGTCAATCAATTCATGTGAGGATGGATTCCAACCATAACAATTTGCGCAAACTCCTCTGAGAGATTCACAGGTTAACACCGAGCGAATTCTAACAGATTCGATATTTGTTTCAGAAATAATTTCCGCTGCTTCCTCTCTTAAAAGCGAACCGGATTTGATTTTAACCTTGCCGTCAACAATAAAATCGTCCAGAAGGGTTCGCCCAAGAATTCTATCCGATAATGGTTCAATAATTTCTTCACCTTCTTTAAGATCAGAAAGCAATAATCCATTAATGGTACCACAGTCCACTTCATAGATAACAACATCTTGTGCTACGTCAACTAACCGACGCGTTAAATAACCCGCATCAGCTGTTTTCAGAGCTGTATCCGCAAGCCCTTTTCGAGCGCCATGAGTGGAAATAAAATATTCCATTACAGATAAGCCTTCTTTGAAATTGGATGTAATCGGCGATTCAATAATTTCACCCTTACTACCGGTCATAGTCTTTCGAGGTTTTGCCATTAATCCACGCATACCTGCAAGCTGTTTAATCTGGTCCTGACTACCACGCGCACCAGAATCAGCCATCATAAAGACAGGGTTAAATCCCTGATTATCATCTTGAAGTTCATCCATCATCGTCGCTGCGACCTCATTTGTTGCGTGGGTCCAAATATCAATGACTTTATTGTATCGTTCACCATCCGTAAGGATGTGTCGTTTAAATTTATCATGAATATCATCAACATTATTTTGAGCTGAATCAATAATATGATTTTTCTTTTCCGGAATCATAATATCAGATATTGAAATAGAACTTCCACTTTTAGTGGCAATTCTGAATCCTAATTCTTTTAAATTGTCCAGAAAAATAACCGTTTTGAAATTCCCCGATGTCAGGTAAGTCCGATTCACGACATCCTCAAGTTTTTTCTTGGTGATTAATTCATCAACAAATTCCATTTCATCGGGTAAAATTGAATTGAAAATAACGCGTCCAACCGTTGTGTCTTTGTGCCATTTATTTTTATGTCTAACATTTATAACGGCATGTACATCTACTGTTTTATTTTCAACCGCCAGAAGTACTTCGTTGAAAGAACCAAAGCTATTGCCTTCGCCCTTGCAATTTGTTCGCTGGCGAGTTAGATAATAACATCCCAACACCATATCTTGCGATGGAATGGCCAATGGTTTCCCATTGGCAGGGTGAAGAATATTATGACTTGATAGCATCAAAATTCGGGATTCCAATTGCGCCTGAACCGATAAGGGGACATGAACCGCCATTTGGTCACCATCAAAATCTGCATTAAAAGCAGCACAAACTAGGGGATGAAGATGAATTGCTTTACCATCTACTAAGACCGGTTGAAAAGCCTGAACTCCCAATCTGTGAAGTGTAGGTGCTCTGTTCAATAGTACAGGGTGATCTTGGACCACATATTCCAAAACTTTATAAACAATCGGCTCACGATTTTCAACCATAAGCTTTGCACCTCTTGGCGTTTGAGCATAACCCCGAGCAATTAATTCATGAATCATATGCGGCTTAAACAATTCCAAAGCCATATTTTTTGGAAGCCCACATTCGTTCAACTTTAGTTCAGGTCCAACTACAATGACAGACCTTCCAGAATAGTCCACGCGCTTACCCAACAGGTTCTGACGAAAACGCCCCGGCTTCCCTCGAAGCATATCAGAAATAGATTTTAACGGGCGCCTCGTACCTGAACGAATGGCTGTTTTCCGTCTGTTGTTATCAAACAATGCATCCACCGATTCTTGAAGCATTCGTTTTTCATTACGAAGAATGACATCCGGAGCCTTTATTTCCATAAGTTGCTTTAAACGATTATTCCGAATAATAATTCTGCGATATAAATCGTTCAAATCACTTGCTGCAAATCTTCCACCCTCTAAAGGAACAAGAGGTCGTAATTCCGGTGGAATCACGGGGAGGATTGATACAATCATCCATTCAGGTTTGTTAATTTTTTTCTTTCCGGCATCCGCTATAAATATATTGACTATACGGAGTCGCTTAAGGGCATCCCCTCTTTTCTGTTTAGATTTGGATGTTTTGGCAATTTCTTGAAGTTCATTTTTCAATTGCACCAAATTGATACGCGACAAAATTTCTTTCATAGCTTCGCCGCCCATGGTGGCGTAAAAAAAGTCTTCTTCGTCCCTTTCTTCCTCGGAAACAGAGTCAAATCCATACAATTGTTCTAATTCCATGTATTCAAATTCATCAATGATTTCCAACATTTCTCTTCCACTTTTCCCGGGCGTAATAATCAAGTATGCTTCATAATAAATAACCCGCTCGAGTTCTCGCGTACTAAGACCAATAAGATAGCTGAGTTTGCTCGGTATTGACCGCAAATACCAAATATGCACCACAGGCACAGCGAGCGTAATATGCCCCATCCGATCGCGGCGGACTTTTTTTCGTGTTACTTCAACACCGCACCGATCACAAATAATTCCTCTGTACCGGATTCCTTTATATTTACCACAATGGCATTCGTAATCTTTGACTGGCCCAAAGATTTTCTCACAAAACAAACCATCTTTCTCAGGTTTATATGACCGATAATTGATGGTTTCTGGTTTAAGAGTTTCACCATAAGATCGAGCTAGAATCATCTCTGGAGATGCTAAGCCAATTGTTATCGATGAAAAATCTTTGGAAGTATCTACTGCTGTTGATTGTATGAACGTCAAAGTACGCCTCCCTTATTCCAATTCAATGTCTAAGCCCAAACCCTGAAGCTCCTTAATAAGGACGCTAAAAGATTCCGGTGTTCCAAATTTAGGTAAACTCTCACCTTTTACGATAGCATTGTACACTTTTGACCTGCCATCAACATCATCCGATTTAACAGTGAGAATTTCCTGCAATGTATGGGCGGCACCATACGCTTCGAGGGCCCAACATTCCATTTCTCCGAACCGCTGACCACCAAATTGAGCTTTTCCACCCAACGGCTGTTGCGTAATCAGAGAATAAGGTCCCGTCGAACGAGCATGCATTTTATCATCCACCATATGGCTCAATTTCATCATGTAAATGCAACCGACTGTAATGGGGTTATCAAAATGTTCACCAGTACGCCCATCAATTAAAGCTGTTTTCCCAGATACAGGAAGCTTTGCCTTCTTAAGTTCATTTTCGACTTCTTCTGGTCGTGCACCGTCAAAAGCCGCTGTATCATAATGAAGCCCAAGAGCTTTACCTGCCCATCCAAGCATCGTTTCATAAAGCTGCCCAAGATTCATACGTGAAGGAACACCAAGCGGATTTAAAACGATATCGATTGGGGTTCCATCTTCCATGAAAGGCATATCTTCTTCCGGAACAATCGTTGCCACAACACCTTTATTCCCATGACGTCCCGCCATTTTATCTCCGACCTGTACTTTGCGCTTGCTAGCAACATAGACTTTTGCAAGGCTCAGAATCCCTGGCTGAAGTTCATCGCCAATTCTGATTTTAAAGATACTCTTTTCAAGATTATTTTCTATTTTTTTCCATTCAGTTTTATAGGATTTCCAAACCGACTTAATTTTTTTCCAGGTTTTTTCATTTTCAACCCATGGCTGATCTAGAGCAAATCGTTCAAGGTCATAACTCAGAATTCTTTTCTGAGTCATTTTTGTCCCTTTTTTAATTATGGTTCGTTTTTTTAAAGATCGAATTCCAAGGGAAACTTCACCTTTCAATAACTCCAAGAGTTTTTCATCGCGAGCAATTTTCAAAGCTGCTTTTAAATCGCGCGCCTCTTTTTGAAGCTTATCAATCATTTGCCGCTCTTCAGATCTGGTAGATCGTGCACTTTTTTCAAAGAGTTTTGTGTTCACCACAACGCCCTTAATACCAGGATCCGCTCGTTTTGAAGCATCTTTTACTTCACCGGCTTTTTCACCAAAAATCGCTCGAAGTAGTTTCTCTTCTGGCGTTGGGTCCGTTTCACCTTTCGGAGTGACCTTCCCGATGAGGATGTCACCTTCCATTACTTTGGCGCCAACACGGATGATTCCATTTTCATCAAGTTCCTTGGTGGTATCCTCACTAACGTTTGGAATTTCCGCAGTCAATTCTTCTTGTCCGCGCTTTGTCTCCCTTACCTCCAAATCAATTTCACTGATATGGATACTTGAAAACGAATCATCCTTAACCAAACGTTCGCTAATAACAATCGCATCTTCAAAATTGTATCCACGCCAAGGCATGAATGCAACCATTAAATTGCGACCCAAAGCCAATTCTCCATTTTGAGTTGAAGTACCATCTGCAATTACATCACCTTTTTTCACTTTTTGTCCCGCTTGCACGATGGGCCGTTGGTTCTGACATGTATTTTGGTTCGTACCAATTATTTTTCTTAATGGAACTTCCACCAAATTTTCACCTTGGACTAAACTGAGACTATCTAAAATCTCAGATGTCTTTATCACGATTTTTTCAGAATCAACATAATGAATTCTTCCCTTCATCGGAGACATGATTGCAGATCGGGAATCGCGCGCTATTTTACCTTCAATACCTGTTCCAACTATGGGTCGTTCCGGGTTCATAAGCGGAACTGATTGCCTCTGCATATTGGAACCCATTAAAGCACGATTCGCGTCATCATGTTCTAAGAATGGAATCAATGCAGCAGCAACACTTAAAATCTGATTCGGAGCAACGTCCATAAAATCAATATCCAAGGGAGAAACCATTGGAAAATCGCCCTTCATTCTTGCGCGGACCAACTCGTTGGTCAGCATTTTTCGATCATCCATCTCTTCATTAGATTGTACAATCATTGATCTGTCTTCATCATCTGCAGAGAGGTAAGAGATTGTATTTGTTGCGTAAGAACGTCCTTTCTTTTGAATAACTCCTCTATAAGGAGCTTCAATAAATCCATGATCATTCACTTGGGCAAGTAATGCCAATGATGATATAAGACCAATGTTTGGACCTTCCGGTGTTTCAATCGGACACAATCGGCCATAATGTGTATAATGAACATCGCGCACCTCAAATCCGGCGCGTTCACGAGTTAGTCCGCCAGGTCCAAGTGCAGAAATTCGACGCTTATGCGTAACCTCAGCAAGAGGATTAGTCTGATCACCAAACTGCGATAATTGACTTGTCCCAAAAAATCCATTAATAACAGTAGTTACTACGCGGGAATTGATCAGATCTTGAGGTGTAATACTTTCTTGTTCTCTCAGATTCATTCGCTCATGAATAGTTCTAATCATTCGGCTGAGAGCAATATTAAACTGATTGGTTAATTGTTCGCCGATCGTCTTGACTCGCCTGTTTCCTAAATGATCAATATCATCCGTACCGCGCTCACCTTTTCTAAGGTCTATCAATATACTCAATACTCCGATAATGTCATCCATAGTCAGAGTAGTTTGCTCAACCGGCACATCCAAATTGAACTGTTGATTTAGTCTATAACGACCGACTTGGCCTAAATCATATTTTTTGGGACTGAAGAAAATTCGTTCAATAAATTTCTGAGCCGTTTCAAGATTTGGCGGTTCACCGGATCTTAAAAGTTGATAAACAGCCGAAAGTGCTTCCTCAGTATTATGGGTTGGATCTTTTCGAATCGTATTTGTCAAAAGCATCGCACGAAAATCCTTATTTGCATCTGCAACTTGGACCGAGTCAATTTTGGCGGCCTGAAGACCTTCCAAAACTTCTGAATTGATTTCAGTTCCACCTTCATAATAGATCTCACCAGTTTCTTCATTCACCACATCTTCGACTAATGACGTACCAATCGCTTCTTCTGCTTTTTTCCCCTTTAGTTTGGCAGTTTTTATACATTCAAATACTTTAAAAATATCAGCATTCGTCGAAAAGCCGAGCGCACGCAATAACATTGTTACAGGAAATTTTCTACGCCTGTCAATAATTGCAAAAAGGCAATCATTGATATCAGTAGTAAAGTCTACCCACGACCCACGAAAAGGAATAATTCTTCCTTGGAAAAGTTTCGTTCCGTTCGGGTGAATGGATTCATCAAAAAATACACCCGGAGATCGCTGAAGCTGAGATACAATCACACGCTCTGCACCATTGATGATGAATGTTCCCTTTTCAGTCATATATGGCAAATTCCCAAAATAAACATCCTGTTCGATACTTTGTTCGTATTCGTTTTTATTAGATTCATCGGTAATGTGTAAAACAAGTCGAACTTTTAGCGGTACCGAATAGGTAACCCCCCTATCAATACACTCCGCCGGTGTATATTTTGGTAAACCCAAAAAATAATTATTATACTCAAACACATAGTTTCTGTGGGAGTCTTCGATTGGGAAAGTCGCTCGCAATACTTTCTCAAGACCGATATCTTTTCTCTGGCCTTCAAATACATGTTCTTGAATAAACTGTTGAAAAGAATCAGTCTGGATCGCCAAAATGTCCGGCATTTCAACGATAGACGGAATCTTTGAAAAGGATACACGGTTCCCTTGGTTATTTTCAGTGGCTTTCAATTAAGCCTCCTTATTTTTTTGTTTAATGATGTAGATTGGTTGAATTGAAAATCGAAGGATTACTGAAGCTCTACCGTAGCGCCGGCTTCTTCCAGCTTTGCCTTAATTTCATCCGCTTCTGCCTGACTTACGCCTTCTTTTACAGCTTTTGGTGCAGAATCCACAAGTTCTTTTGCTTCTTTCAATCCAAGATCTGTGATAGCTCGAACAGCTTTAATGACATTTATTTTTGCTTGTCCAATTTCAGTCAACATAACATTGAACTCAGTCTGTTCTTCTTCGCCTGCGGAATCGCCACCAGCTGGGCCTGCTGCTGCAACAGCCATTGGAGCGGCTGCGGTAACACCAAACTTGTCTTCGATTTCCTCGATGAGGCCAGAAAGCTCCATCATATTGGCTGATTCCAAATACGTTAATACGTCTTCTCTTTTAATCTCGGCCATGAGTGTTTACTCCTTTTCCTTAAGAATTATGATTTTAGGTTTTTTAATTGATTTAAAGCATTGACCAAATTTGTCATTGGACTACTTATTGTCCGTGTAAATTTCGTAACAGGTTGGGCCAGCATGCTCAAGAGTTTTGCTAACAATTCATCCTTCGATGGTAGCGAGGCTATCCGTTTGAATTCAGAACCGTCAAGAAATTCACCTTCGAATAGAATTCCTTTTACTGTAGGAAGGTCATTCTTCTTACTAAAATTTTTAATTACTTTTGCAGGCGCAGTTGGGTCATCGTACGTCAATGCAATAGCCGTTGGACCACTTAAAACTTCATCCACACCTTCTATATTGCTATTTTTTGCGGCTAATTTTAATAGGGTATTTTTTGCAACTTCATAATCTACAGACGCTTCAAAAAATTGAGATCTAAGTTCGGTAATACTTAAGACGTCCAACCCTAAATAATCCGTGAAGTAAATTGCTGAAGCTTTCCCAAGCTTCTCTGTTAATCTTTCAACTGCTTCAATATTTATATTACTTGGCATAATTTTACCTGATTTTTGATTTGTCGAGTTTGATTCCGGGCCCCATACTAGAGGACAAGGTTATTTTTTTCAAATAAGTTCCCTTCACTGCAGCAGGTCTTGCCTTTATTATGGTCTCGTATATTTTTTTAATATTGTCAGCGAGGGCATCATTTTCAAAAGACATTTTCCCGCAAATCACGTGGGCAATTCCAAATTTATCTAACCGGATTTCAATTTTTCCAGATTTAATTTCTTGTACAGCTTTTGCAACATCCATTGTAACTGTTCCGCTTTTAGGGTTTGGCATGAGCCCTTTTGGTCCGAGAACTTTTCCAAGCTTTCCCAATTCTGGCATCATATCCGGCGTTGCAATGATAGTATCTATTTCAGCCCACCCTGATTTTATTTTTTCAAGGTATTCTTTATTTCCGACAAAATCCGATCCGGCTTCTTCAGCTTCTTTTTCTTTCGGCCCTTGCGTGATAACCAATACTTTCACCTCTTTTCCAGTGCCGCTTGGGAGAGACGCAGTAACGCGAATATTTTGATCTGCATGGCGCGGATCCACACCAAGACCAATCGACAACTCAATCGTTTCATCAAATTTGGCGAATGATAAATCTTTTAGTAGTGAAATAGCATCACCTAGAGAATATTCTTTCATTCTATCTAATTTTTCCTCAAATGATTTTTGATTTTTTGTTTGACTCATCGAGCAATCTCAATTCCCATACTTCTGGCAGTGCCGCGTATCATTTCCATCGCATTTTCTACGGTATTAGCGTTTAAATCTTCCTTTTTTAATTCTGCAATATCTCTGAGATCATTTTCCGTAACCTTTCCAACTTTTTCACGATTTGGCTCACCAGATCCTTTGTCAATTTTGGCAGCTTTTTTCAATAATACAGCTGCTGGCGGCGTTTTGGTGATATAACTGAAACTCCTGTCAGCAAACACTGTAATCACCACAGGAATAATCATTCCCGCTTGATCTTGGGTTGCCGCATTAAACGCCTTACAGAATTCCATGATGTTTACACCATGCTGCCCAAGAGCGGGGCCCACGGGCGGCGCAGGATTTGCCTTTCCGGCAGGAATCTGAAGTTTAATAAATCCTATTTCTTTTTTTGCCATAACTTATTTCTCCAATTCTACTTGAAGGAAATCTAATTCTATAGGCGTAGGTCGCCCAAAAATACTAACTGAAACCTTAACTTTTTGTTTTTCATTATTGACTTCTTGAACAAATCCATTGAAATCCAAAAAAGGTCCATCTACAACCTTTACAGAGTCGCCAACACTGTAAGGCTGGGAAACCATATCCTTACCTTCTCTGCCTTCAACTTCACCCAAAATTCGAGTTACTTCATTAGGTCTTAATGGCTGAGGCCTTTCCTTGGAACCAACAAAATTGAGGACTCCATCCATATTCTCAACTACATACCTGACTTCTTTTTCCATATTCATTTTGACTAAGATATACCCGGGGAAAAACACTTTATTCCGAATTTTTTTCTTACCATCTTTCATTTCTACAATATTTTCTGAAGGAACCAATACATCGGCCACCTTTTCTTTAAGATTTCCCTGATCAATCTCAAGCAGAAGGGAATCTCTTATTTTTTTTTCCTTCCCAGAAATCACTCTTAATGTGTACCAATCCATGTTTATAAAATGACTTTCATTATTCCCGATAAAATCCTGTCAACAAAAAACAGGAAAATTCCTAACATCAAAGCAAGCCCGAGCACTACAAATGTAGATCCCTTTAGCTCTTCCCATGTCGGCCAAGAAACTTTGCTCATCTCAAACTGCACGTCAGAAAAGAATTGTTTTATTTTCTTTACCATGACTATTAATAAACTTTGCTATCCGCTTATCTTAGCAGGTGAGGCAGGACTTGAACCCGCAACCCTCGGTGTTGGAGACCGATGCTCTACCAATTGAGCTACTCACCTAATATTCCACCGATCAATTTTTATCACCGCTTATTTTGTCTCCTTAAACAAGACGTGTTTCCTTACAACCGGATCGTATTTTTTGTACTCAATCCGGTCTGGATGTTCGCGCTTGTTTTTGGTAACCGTATATCGGTAGCCAGTCCCTGCTGAACTTTCAATTTGAATAATAACCCGTTTGCTGTTTCCAGCCATTATTTTACTCCAATATTTCGGTAACGACACCGGCGCCCACAGTATGGCCACCTTCTCTTATCGCAAACCGAAGTTCCTTATCCATTGCAATTGGGGTAATCAAGGTACCCGTCACTTCTACATTGTCGCCAGGCATCACCATCTCCGTTCCTTTCGGTAAATCTACTATCCCGGTTACATCCGTTGTCCTAAAATAAAACTGAGGACGATATCCTGTGAAAAATGGGGTATGACGACCACCTTCATCCTTCTTCAATACATACACGTTTGCCTTAAACTTTGTATGAGGCTTGATAGATCCTGTAGCGGCCAATACCATTCCGCGCTTTAAATCCTCTTTATCTACTCCACGAAGCAATAATCCTGCATTATCACCCGCCTCACCTCGATCTAATAACTTACGAAACATCTCTACACCCGTCACTATTGTCTTACGTTGTTCACCCATCCCAATCATCTCAACCTCATCGTTCACCTTCACCACTCCACGCTCAATACGACCCGTTCCTACCGTACCACGACCTGTAATCGAAAATACATCCTCAACAGGCATCAAAAATGGCTTGTCTACATCACGCTTGGGCTCAGGTATAAAACTATCACACGCCTCCATCAATTCTACTACGCACTGCGTAGCTGCCTCATCATTCGGCGCATTCATCGCTGCTAACGCACTGCCTTTAATAATAGGAATATCATCCCCCGGAAACTCATACTCATTCAGAAGATCCCGTAACTCCATCTCAACCAACTCTATTAATTCAGGATCATCAACTTGGTCTGTCTTATTCATAAATACTACAATTGACGGAACATTAACTTGCTTTGCCAACAATACATGCTCTCTTGTCTGAGGCATGGGACCATCTGCGGCGCTTACAACTAAAATCGCTCCATCCATCTGGGCCGCACCCGTAATCATATTCTTGATGTAATCAGCATGACCAGGACAGTCTACATGAGCATAATGACGGTTCTCTGTCTCATACTCTACATGAGCGGTCTGAATAGTAATACCACGCTCACGCTCTTCAGGGGCGTTATCTATTGCATCAAAGGCCATTACCTCAGCCATACCACGGGCGCTTTGGGTCATCGTGATCGCGGCCGTTAAGGTTGTCTTACCGTGATCTACATGACCTATCGTTCCTATATTTACATGTGGCTTTGTTCTCTCAAATTTCTGCTTTGACATTGTGTGTTCTCCTTCTTGTTTATAATTGTTCTGAGCCTACGACCGGAATTGAACCGGTGACCTCGTCCTTACCAAGGACGCGCTCTACCGACTGAGCTACGTAGGCACACCTTGATATTTGAGCGAGCGATGGGGATCGAACCCACATCACCAGCTTGGAAGGCTGGGGTTCTACCATTGAACTACGCTCGCGTAGTTGTGGGGAGAGGAGGACTTGAACCTCCGTAGGCGTACGCCGGCAGATTTACAGTCTGCTCCCTTTGACCACTCGGGCATCTCCCCGGTAATATTAATTTTCTTTTTTTCTTCCATCGATGTCCTAAATTTTTTCTTACCAATGTTTTTTCGTATCGAGCCGGCGAAGGGACTCGAACCCCCGACCTGCTGATTACAAATCAGCTGCTCTACCAACTGAGCTACACCGGCAAATCTTTTTAACAATTCCGCTAGTGAAGCCGTTATTTCAACCATTTCAGATACCACTATACGACGTAAAAATCCTAAAAGATTCATCCAAATAGAATTTTGATTAATATCTGTTCTTTGTTTCACTTCGGCTCGACCTGTACGAATAAAGCCTAGAAAATTATATAAGATAAATAATAGTAACAATAACTATTAAAGATAAATTTAAAATAATTATTGAGCTTAAAGTTTCTTTATTTTTGTTCCGGTCGTAGTGTCTTCCACAAGCCATCCTTTATGAGACAATACATCTCGGATCCGATCAGACTCTTTCCAATTTTCACTATTTCTAGATTTTTCTCTTTGAGTAACCAAATCCATTATTTCCTCAGGAACATCATCCTCGTCACAAAAAATCTGAAAGAGAAAATTAAATCTATCTAAAAAATACAGTCCGGATGTTATTTCCTCAGCTGAAATATTCCCATCATTTAATTTAGTATTTATTTTCCTGATCCATTCAAAGAAAACTGCAAGTGCTTCTGATATATTTAGATCGTTATCCAAAGCTAAAACAAATGAATCGAATTCAATGGGTAATTCTGCATTGGTAAAATCTCCCTGACGATTTAAAGAGTCAAGCCGATCCTTAAAATCCATTACTCTTGAAATAGTTTTTTTCGATTCCGCCACTTTTTTCAAGGTAAAATTTAGCCGTGATCTATAATGACCGGTGAGTAAAGCCAATCGAATTGCTTCTGGATATATTCCTTTTCCTATAAGATCCTTTAATCGATAAAAATTTCCTAACGATTTACTCATTTTTCCACCATCCACCAATAAATGCTCTGAATGCATCCAAACATTGACAAAATCAGATCCATTCCCGGCAACAGATTGAGCCAATTCATTTTCATGATGAGGAAATATATTGTCAGTTCCCCCACAATGAATATCAAAATGATTGCCTAGGTAATGCATAGACATGGCAGAACATTCAATATGCCACCCGGGACGACCTTTCCCCCACGGAGAATCCCAATGAACATCGCCATCTTCTTTTTTCCATGACTTCCACAATGCAAAATCTTGTAGGCTATCCTTTGAATAATCATCCGTTGATACGCGATTCGTTTGGGTCTGCCCAGTCAAATCTAAACGAGCCAATTTTCCGTAATCCTTAAATGACTTTATTGAAAAATAAACTGACCCATCATCCGTGGTATAAGCATGGTTATTATTTAGCAGTAATTGAATCAGGCCAATCATAATTGGAATATGATCTGTTGCAGCCGGATATTCATCTGCCGGTAACATATTGAGAAGTTCTGAATCTCGAAAGAAATTGTTAATAAATTTTTCGGTAAGTGTCTTTAAACCTATCCCCTCTTCATTTGCCCTGTTGATAGTTTTATCATCTACATCCGTCAAATTCATTATGTGAGTAACGTTAAATCCGCGAAGTATCAAAAAACGTTTCAAAAAATCCTCAAACAAAAATGTGCGAAAATTCCCAATATGTGCGTCATCATAGACAGTGGGACCACAAGTGTATAGCTTTACTTTTCCTTTTTCTAAGGGAACAAATGTTTCCTTCCGACGAGTAGCTGAATTATAAAATGAAATGCTCATTGTATGTATTTACCCATGCGCCGCTAGTTGAATAATTTTATCAATCAGATTGATAAATGACAGCCCGTTTGCTTCTGCTGATTTCGGAAGTAAACTTGTTGAAGTCATTCCCGGAAGCGTATTGATTTCTAAAAAATATGCATCACCTTTTTCATCCATCCTAAAATCAACCCGGGAATAATGTCTACATCTCATCATCGAATGGATTTCTAATGCAATTGCTTGAATTCGCATTGATGTTTCTTCCGTAAGGTCCGCCGGACACAGATAATCGCTCAATCCTTTTGTGTATTTACATTGATAATCATAAAACTCATGCGATGGGGTTATTTCAACCACTGGAAATGCTTCATTCCCAATGATGGAAACAGTGATTTCTTTCCCATGAATATATTCTTCGATTAATACAACACCGGAATGCTGTTTTGCTAATTCTACTGCTTGGGGCAATCGGGATTGATCTTGAATAATGGATAAGCCAAGCGAACTCCCTTCTCTACTTGGTTTTACAACAAGTGGATAATTGAGGCTTATTTCATTCGGGATATTTTCATGGCTACCAATTGAAATCCAGTCAGGCGTTTTAATTCCTTTGTTTTCAGCTAAAGATTTTGATACGCGTTTATCCATGCAAATTGCTGAAGCTTCCACCCCAGATCCGGTGAATGGCACATCAAGAGATTTTAAAAACCCTTGAATAGTTCCATCTTCGCCACCCGTCCCATGCAATCCGTTAAACACTAAATCTACTGATTTAATTTGGGGAACAATGGAAACGAGATCCATATTGATGTCAAGAGTTTGAACTTCATGACCTAACGAAATACATGCATCCGCAATTGCCTTTCCGGAATCTAGAGATACATTTCGCTCTCCGGAATGTCCACCCATGATCACTGCAATCTTCATTTTGAATCCTTGGATAAAATCCAATTTACAGCTTTTTCTAAATTATCAACCACAGCTATTGGAAATTCAGATTTAATAAAATGAGATTCCGATTCAGATCCTTTTCCAGTTCTAACAAGGATTCCATCCATTATTAAAGATTGTGCAGCTTCCATATCTGCAATTCCATCCCCAATCATAACTGAATTAGCAAGATCAATCCCATATATTTTTGCGGCTTCAAAAAACATGCCAGTGCCCGGCTTTCTTCGCTCGGTCGCATGATCCGGATGGTCATTGCAAACAAAAATATCAAGCAAGTCCAAGCCGTGATCCTTAAAAGCAGTTTGGACATAATGATGGATTTTATTCAATTCATTTTGCTCAATGATTCCCCGAGAAACTCCGGATTGATTTGTAACGATACAAAACCGGTTATCTTTTAGCTTTTGTAGAGCAGGTAGTGCGAAATCAAAGAATGTGAAATCTCTTAGTGATGCGATGTAACCCGGATCAGGATTCAATGTGCCATCACGATCTAAAAATATAGTATCATATGCTTTCATCAGGAACCACAGATTTTTTTAGATCAACAATCCGAATAGACCCTTTTACGAAATAAATAGCACCAATTACCAAAAGTGGGAAAAACCCTATGGCATGAATGATGACGGCAAAAGCTTGGGCATGAGTTAATGCAACCTCATACACATTTGTCAAAATATAAACTGCAGCTGCATGATAGGTGCCAACATATCCCGGTGCTGATGGAATGGTGATCGCAAGAGTTGTTGAAATAAGCAGTATTCCCATTCCAGAAAAACCCAGGTTAATCCCGGTTGCTTTTACAACTAACCAAACCGATATATAATAAAGCACCCATAAAAACACGGTATGAAATGCAATCATTCCGATGTGTTTCGTATTTTTGAGAGCAGTAATACCATTCAATACATTATTCAGTGAGAATAAAATTTTCTGTGCCCATTTAGATTCAAATATTTTCCAATGAATCACCTTTTCATGAAATTTGGAATGGCTATTACCTAACCAAATGGTTCCTACAAAAATCAAAAGTGATATTACTCCAACAAATAAAAGAAATTCTGTACTTAGCATTTCAGATTGAAGGGATGGCGCAAAAATTGCAATCATTGCCGCAAGACCCAACATATCCAAAATTCTTTCTAAAATAATTGTACCAAATGATGAAGACGGTGTCAATTTTGTGTATGAAGAAAGACTGTAAGCTCTCAATAGTTCACCAAGGCGAAACGGCAAAACGCCATTTCCAAAATATCCAACCATTGTAGAACCAAATAATGGATGAAACTGTAACGATTCGAATGGCATCAAAATCAGCCGCCATCGTTCTGCTCTAATACCAACAGAGAAAACCATTAAAATCATCGCTAACGCAACCCAACCGTAATTCACATTTGAAATCGTATCTACAAGTTGGACAAAATCCATGTCCTTAAAGGCATAATAAAGGCCACCCGCACTCATTAGAATGCCAATTAATAATTTGAACCACTTATTCACGTAGGTCTATCCTCTCATTTACATCAGGATTGAAAGAATGGAATTTTGATTTTTTCCCGATGGGTTTTGTGTCCAATATAGTCATGACAGTTTTTATTTTAGGTCCATTTTTTAGCGTAATGTTTGTGGGCAGAAAAGATTTGTCACTCATTCGAATTGTACCGCTTGTTTCCATTTCTGGAACAGTAAACTCTATCACTATGTGGTTCTGTTTCAATATTTGATTCATAATAATGATTTTATTTCCATCCTCATTAAGTAGCGAAATAATATTCACATTGCCTTCATATAATGTATCCTTAATGAGTTGCGAAGATGACTTGTTCCAGGTTTGAACGTCACGTCCCTCTACTTTGATTTCTTGATCACCAATGGACGCAAAATAGCGATTCTTGCCAATAATTTCTATCGTGCCATTTCCTAGCCAGGTTTCACCTTGCATCGTCTGATCGACAGTGAAGGAAAGTTCTACTCCAGGTGGATCCGTCAATGCTTTGCGCAAAGAATCAATATAGCTTGGCTTAGCACCGAGAGAAAAAACAAAAATAAAAGGTAGAATAGAAAAACGATTAGTCAAGCTAATTAGGGATTTAGACTTTCTATATATGTTTCATCGACTAAAACCTCTCTTGCTTTACTACCTGTAAATGGACCGACGATTCCAGCCTGTTCCATTTCGTCAATAATTCTTGCTGCGCGAGAATACCCCAATTTAAGTCGGCGCTGAAGAAGCGATATAGACCCTTGTTGGTGAGTCACCACAAGTTTGACAGCTTCATTGAACATTTCGTCCAGTTCTCCTCCACCATCAAATCCCCCGGTACCTACTATTCCCTCACGGACAGATGGAAGTACAAGTGCTTCAGGTTTTGGTTGACCTTTTACATGAGAAACAATTGCCTCAATTTCATTTAAAGATATAAATGCATTATGAAGTCGAACCGGATCGGATGACCCTGAGCCAAGAAAAAGCATATCGCCCTTACCAATTAGTTTTTCTGCACCCTGCATGTCAATAATAGTTCTCGAATCAATTTTTGTCGCCACCTGAAAGGCAATTCTGGATGGAAAATTTGCTTTAATAACACCGGTAATCACATCTACAGATGGTCGCTGAGTTGCAATAATTAAATGGATTCCAACTGCACGGGAAAGCTGCGCCAAACGCGCAATGGGAGCCTCTACATCACGAGCACTCATCATCATTAAATCTGCTAATTCATCAATCACAACAATAATATATGGCATGATAGGATTACCATTATTTTTCATCTTCGAATTATACTCAGAAATATTCCTAACGGTCTCATCTGCCATTTTATTGTACCTTCGTTCCATTTCCTTTTCAACGGACCGTAATGCAAGTATAGAATGGTCATGCGAAGTCACAATCGGTTCATCGATATCCTCCATTTCAAGAAGATGGTAGCCTTCCAACCCTCTATAGAGAGTCATTTCCACTTTTTTAGGATCAATAATTACAAATTTAATTTCATCAGGCGCTGCCGAATATAACAAACTGCAAACAATGGTATTGAGGCAGACAGATTTTCCCGACCCGGTGGTACCAGCAATCAGCAAATGCGGCATTTGTTCTAACTCTAAAGTAGAAATTTCTCCGGAAGTAGTTTTCCCAATTGCCAAGGTCAATTTGAATTTAGTATTTACAAATTTTTCGGAGCTGATCACAGACTTGAAATAAACTGTGTCAGGATCTTTATTCGGGATCTCAATACCAACAGATGATTTTCCAGGAATTGGCGCAATGATACGCACTCTGCTAGCTTCCATTACCCGCGCGAGGTCGTCTGCCAATGCAACAAATTTATTTACACGCACACCTTCTGCTGGCTCTACTTCAAATAATGTAATGACAGGCCCCGGACTCACATTTACCACTCGACCTTCCACGCCGAATGTGTTGAGGGATTGTGTTAAAAAATTGGCTCTATCTACAAGTTCCACTTTGGTTAATCCGCTCTGAATGGTTGGGGGTGTTTCAAGAATGTCTGCAGGCGGAAGTTGGTATTTTCGTTTTGGTTTAGTGCGTTCAGCAATGGAATCCAGATCAATTTCTTCTTCCTTTACTTCTTCGCCTATTTCAATACCGGACTCACTTTGAGATTCTGCATTTTCATCGCCGGTTTCCGATTCTACCATGTCATCAAGTTGCGGAGTCTCCAGCTTATCGCTAACCTCGGCGTTTGATGCAATAGGGTCTTCTTTTTCGTCCACATTAGCTTCGATTGAATCATCCTTAGGCTCTTCTGCCTCACTCGAACTCGCATCTTCATTTTTGGCATCTATTAGTGGGTCAACTTTTTCCTTATTGACACCTTTTGAGGAACCACCTTGCGTTTTTTGTTTAAGTTTAGATAACAGATTTTGAGTGTGCTGTTTCTTTTCGGTTTCCTCTTCTTCATGGATTTGAACGAGGTTTTTCTCAGCACGTTTGGTTTTAATAATATTGATCCATTTTTCAATTGGTGCGTAAAAACTGAACGAGAAATAGGATCTTACTAATATCAACCAAAGAACTAAAATAATGGTAAATGCACCGATAGGATGTAGAAAAAATTCATGTAAAAAATGTGCAATGGTTCCTGCCAATACTCCACTGAATGCAAAAGATGAATTTTCAGAAATTGTTTTTTCGATGGATCCAATCGTAATTGCTGTCAATACCATCGATGCTAAAAAGAATTGCGTCATTTTGATCAATTTTCCCAAATCTTTTTTACTGAACAACCACCAGCCCCACACCGATCCTAAAGCCGGAAGAACAAGGGTGCTATAACCAAACGTCATTTTGATAAAAACCCATGCTAAGAGAACACCTACAGCTCCCATCGGATTTTCGATTTGAGTATTTGCAGAAATCCCTCCAGGATCTTCACCCGGATGGTATCCCAACTGGCTAACAAACACTAGAAATGAAACAGCCATAGCAAGGATTCCTAATATTTCTAATCTCTTTTCATTCATGCGTAAAGGTCTCCGTTTGATTTAATGACAGTTCGGAACCAATCCACAAATTGTTCAACTCCTTTATTAAAATTTGTTTGTGGGGAATAACCTAACCGGCGCTCACTCCTGCTGATATCGGCGAATGTTTGCACAACATCCCCGACAGGCATTGTTGACATTGTAATATCAGGCGTTTTTTCTGTGGCAGAACCAATTACATTTACCATATCAATCAATTTCACTGGTTCTGAGTTTCCGAGGTTGTAAATCATAAAAGTGTTTGGCGCCTCTGTTACTTTGATTATACCATCTATTATATCATCAATGTAAGTATAATCTCTGGCACTATTTCCATCACCAAAAACGGTAATTCCATTCCCATTTAGGATGGATCGAACAAATAAATGAATTGCCATTTCCGGGCGTTGTCGCGGACCATATACTGTAAAAAAACGAAGACAGGAAATGGGTAATCCTGTAAGATGGTGATAGGTTTGGCAAAGCAACTCACCCATTCGTTTAGAAGAACCATACGGTGAAATTTGACCATCCACTCTGTCGTCCTCCGAAAAGGGAACCTTTTCATTATTACCGTACACCGAAGATGACGATGCAAAAACAAAATGATCAACGGTATGATCTTTTGCTACATCCAATAAAACCTGCGTCCCCATCACATTAACGTCTAAATATAATCTCGGGTTTTCTACAGATGGGCGAACACCTGCCATGGCAGCCAAATGAATGACCTTCCCAATGTTGTGCGATTTAAAAAGTGATGAAACAATTTGCTTATCTCGAATATCGCCTTCGATAAATGTATAATTATCCGAAGACAAGTGAGGCAATTGATTCAATCGTTTGATTTCCGGATTATAGAAATCGTTCATATTATCAAGACAAACTACTTTTTTATTTTCCGCTAAATAATGATCTACAAGGTGCGATCCAATGAATCCGCACCCACCTGTTACGAGAATGGATTTATCAGGCATGTAAGGTTCCATTTCTATAAAAGGGGTTTTTTACAATTTCAGCTGATTTTTTCTTCCCTCGAATATCCACAACTATTTCTGTCCCATTTTTGGAATAATCTTTTGAAACATAACCTATTCCAATTCCTTTCCCAAGTGTTGGAGACATCGTTCCGCTTGTTATAATTCCAATTTCATCCGATTCCTTCCAAATGGTGTAACCTTTTCTGGGAACAGCTTTTTCTGTCATTTGAATACACACTAGTCTGCGCTTTGGATTTTCAACAAAAGATTGGATGGCTTCCTTCCCAATAAATTGAGGTTTATCAAAATGAATAGTCCATTTCAATCCAGCCTCAATTGGATTTTTATTTTCATCGATATCATTTCCGTACAAACAATATTTCATTTCCATGCGAAGCGTATCTCTAGAGCCCAGACCTGCCGGAATAATTTCATCCCCACCGGATTGGAAAATCGCACCCCAAACGCCAGGCGCATCCGGAGAAAAACAATAAATTTCGTATCCTAATTCACCGGAATATCCAGTCCTTGCCAACGTAACAGAATATCCACTTAGGGAACATTCGGTAAAAGTATAAAATCCCAAGGTAGAAATATTGAAATCGAGTAACGGGTTTAAAATAGCCCGAGATTGTGGTCCTTGAACCGCAATTAATCCCGTTTCCTCGCTGATGTTTCGAATGGTGGTTCCTCGATAGGCATTTTGTGAGAGCCAAGCAAAATCCTTTTCGATATTTGACGCATTGACGACAAGCATATAACCCGATTTTTTTTTGTAAATGAGTAAGTCGTCAATTATCCCACCACTAGGATTGCACATCAGCGAGTATTGCGCGTCACCGGTTTTCATGCTGGAAACATTTCCAACGGTTACCATGTCTAAAAAAGATTCAGCATCAGTTCCATGCACAAAAAATTCCCCCATATGACTCACATCAAATATCCCGCACTTAGCGCGCACTCCACAATGTTCATCTATAATTCCGGAATACTGGACCGGCATGAGATATCCTGCAAAATCAACCATTTTGGCACCCAGACTAATATGAGTCTCGTAGAGAGATGTTTTTTGAAGTTCAATCATGTTAAGAAGATTCAAAATAGGTTTTCAATTTTGCCATTCCTTCCCTGATTTCTTCCTCAGAAATCCCGGAATATGCAAATCGAATAAAATAATCTTTTTCGTTGGGATTCGGCCGACCAAAGTGTTCTCGCATACAAAAAGAAACACCAGATTGTTCCAATGCTTGCACTTGTAGATCTTTCAAGTTGGTGAAACCTTTGCGTTTCATTATTGAAGTCACATTTGGAAAGAGATAAAACGTACTATTGGGGGTTGCAATTTGAGTCCCATCAATCGCATTCAGTCCTTCAACAGCTGCATCTCTTCTGCGTTGAAGTAAATCCAATAATTTTTGCGGTCCGGACTGGTCTCCCGTCAAAGCCTCAATCATAGCCCATTGCAAAAAATGGTTGGTGCACGATTCGTCATTCACATTTAGTCTGCTGATATTTTCAATCAATTCTTTTGGTCCAACGGATGCGCCAAGTCTCCACCCAGTCATTGCAAATCGTTTTGAAAAAGTGTATAAGATTACTGTTCGTTCCCGCATACCGGGGATTGCTACGATAGATTTCGGTTTAATTCCGTACCGAACTTCATAATAAGCATCATCACTTAACATCCAAAGATCATGTTCAATTACAATATCTGCGATTGCTTCCATTTCAGATTGGGACGACTCAGCACCAATCGGGTTTTGATAATTATTATAAATGAGTGCAACAGTTTTATCTGTAATGGAATTCTTTAGTTCTTCTAGATCAATATCAAATCCGGAATCTGTTTCAAAATAATGATAAGGAACTGCTTTACCGCCTTGATATTCAATTTGGGATTCGTAAATCGGATATCCGGGATTTGGATACAAAACTTCATCGCCGGGATTCATCACAGTTTGAATAAATTTCCCGATTGTGGGTTTGCCTCCGGGTTGAACGCTAACTTGATCTGTTGAGTAGGATACACCACGCTTCTTTCCGACATCATCTGCCAACGCATTCCGCAGTTCCGGGATACCTTCTGCTGGGCAGTAAACATTTTTTCCATCTCTGCAAAATTTATTTGCGGCTTCAATAATATTTGGTGGGGTTGGCAGTTTAATATCTCCCAAATGAAACGGATATACTTTATTTCCTTTGTCCGCCCATGCACGAGCTTGAGCAGAAACGGCAAATGCTGTTTCTGTACCCAAATTAAGTAATCGATTTGCAAACGGTTTCATGATATCACATGCGCCAATGCTTTTTTAATTAAACCCTCAAGACTCCCGTTCAATTCATCTTTTTCTTCCAGTTTTCGAAGCGCCTGATTTATCTGCCCACGCTTATATCCAAGAGCAGTTAAACCCGTAATTACATCTTTCACCGTTTCAGCATTTTCAGAAGAAACAATGGGTGGATATTCTGAATCGGCTATATCGGTAAATTTATCTTTTAATTCCACAATAATTCTCTGTGCAGTTTTAGCGCCGATACCCGGGATGACGGTCAGAGCTTCTGCATCACCGGAAACAATTCTTTTCCTGAATTCACTCGGTTGGGTTCCGGATAGAATTTTTACGGCAGATTTGGGACCGATTCCACTAACCGATGTTAATAATAAGAATACGTTTCGTTCCTCTTCTCCGCTGAATCCAAAAAGATCTAAACCATCCTGCCGAAAATTCAAATATGTTTGGATTTCCATTTCCTGTCCCACATTGGGAAGACTTTGGTAAGAAGAAAGTGTAATTTGAACAGAAAAGCGAACTCCATTCACATCAACCACCGCAAATGTGGGGTCCTTCTTAATTAAAATTCCTTTTAATGAATCAATCATATTTTTATAGATATTTATTTTGGTTTATGTAGCAAAGACCTATTGCCATCGCATCAGAAATATCCAATGATTTTGGCATTTCTTTCAATTTGAGAATTTGCTTTACCATATATTGAACCTGTTCTTTGCTGGCATTTCCATTTCCCACGACTGACATTTTTACCTTTTTTGGCGCAAACTCTACACAATGAATCCCCATTCGTGCAGCTGCTAAAATTAAAACGCCTCTAGCCTGGCCCAGCATGAGCGCAGATTTAAAATTTTTATGAAAGAATGTGTCTTCAATCGCCATTACGTCCGGCTGGATTTCCTTAATGATTTCAGTACTTTTTGAAAATAGATATTCAAGTCTATCTGCAAGAGTCTTTCCTTTCGGTGGTGTAATGGTTCCATACATTTTAGCAATTACTTTTCCCTTATTTTCTTCTAGCAATGCGTATCCGGTAGCGCTTAACCCGGGATCAATGCCAATAACTTGCATGGTTACCTATCCTTCTACCGAATTAAAATTAGTAAAGACAGACCGAATATCGTCATGGTCTTCCAATTGCTCAAGCAATGTAATTACTTGAACCGATTTTTCAGCATCCACTGTTTGGGTGTTTTTTGGAATCATTTCCAATACAACTGACTGGACAGAGAAACCGAGTTTATCAAGTGCATCCCTCACAGTCATTAATTCAGAAGGATGGGTCGTAACCACACAGGAACCATCATCTGTTTCAAAATCTTCCGCACCGGAATCTATCACAGATTCAAAAATATCGTCTTCATTATGCGATCCTTGATCTAGGACAATTTGTCCCTTTTTTTCAAACATCCAAGATACGCTTCCGTTTTCGCCAAGATTTCCACCGTATTTTGCCATGAGGTGTCGCACTTCTGCTACAGTTCGTTTTCGGTTATCGGATAATATATCCATAAAGATGGCGACACCTTCCGGGCCATATCCTTCGAGGGTGGATTCTTCGTATTGAACACCTTCCAATTCGCCGGTGCCTTTTTTAATGGCTCGCTGCATGTTATCTTGAGGCATATTCGCAGCTTTTGCATTTATGATTGCCTGACGCAGGCGTGGATTACTTTCCTCGTCGCCGCCACCATCACGTGCAGCAATGGTAATTTCACGAATAAGTTTGGTAAAAATTTTCCCGCGTTTCGCATCAATGACAGCTTTTTTCCGCTTAATAGATGACCATTTACTATGTCCGGACATGGTTCCTTTGGTATTTTTGTGAAAGAATTAGCAATGAAATTACGACCATTGTTGCTGCTTTCCCAAATGGTCAAAAGGGTTATCTTTTCGGCGATCCAATTAATTCAAACTCATTCGCACTCGTGATCTTCACATTCATAAAGGTCCCGGGTTCTGTTTTTCCTTCTATTTTAACGATATTATCCACTTCAACAGAATCATATTCGGTTCGCCCTACTGCGACCTCTTCACCTGCTTCATCAACAATGACCTTTAAAGTTTTACCGACTAAAGATTGATTATTTTCAAAACTAATGCCAGCTTGAATATCTTGTAGCACTGCTTTTCTTTCGTCCTTTACTCCGCGGGGAACATCATCCGATAAATCTGCTGCTAAAGTACCTTCCTCTTCAGAATAAGTAAAAATACCAAGTCTGTCGAACCGAATATCTTCAGCAAAATCACATAATTCTTTAAAATGATCTTCTGTTTCCCCGGGGTAACCCACAATGACCGTTGTTCTCAAATGAATTCCCGGCACATGCTTCCTGAGCGAATCAATTTTCTTTCTGATCCCATCTTGGTTCAGTCCCCTACGCATCGATTTCAAAATCGAGTTAGACGCATGTTGGACAGGCATATCAAGATATTTACATATTTTCGAAGATGATCCCATCGCATCAATTATGCTTTGAGATAAATGGGCCGGATGTGCATAATGGATTCGAACCCATTCTAAATCATCCGATGTTTCCTCAAGGGCAAGAATTAGATCGGCTAACGATTGCTTGTCCCTGAAATCCCATCCATAGGTTGTTGTATCTTGAGCAATGAGAAGCAATTCCTTGGTTCCAATCGATATCAACCTTTCAGCTTCATCTATAATGCTCGAAATCGGACGGCTTTTTTGAAGACCTCTCATCAGTGGAATACTACAAAATGAACAACCGTTATCACATCCTTCAGCAATTTTCAAGTACGCATAATGTTTGGGGGTAAGGATCGATCGTAAAAATAACGGATCATCGCGAGAAAAAGTTTTTCCTGTAATAAACGATACAATTTGCCGATGATCGTTACTTCCAAAAAATCTGTCCACTTCAGGAATTTCTTTAGCAAGTTCATGGGGATACCGTTCGGACAAACAGCCCATCACAACAAGTTGATCCAATATTCCCTTGCGTTTTAGTTCTGCGGCCTGCAGGATGGTTTCCACAGATTCTTCTCGCGCCATATCTAGAAATCCGCACGTGTTTACAACAATCGTATTTGCGACTGTTGGATCGTGAGTGATATTGAATTTCGATTGCTTAAGCCCTCCAAGCAATATTTCTGAATCGACAAGATTTTTTGCACACCCGAGACTGATGAGGTGTAGTTTTTTTTGTTCACTCACGATCAATGCCGAGAATGGATTTCACATAAGTTTCCCCGCTAAAAGGTTCAATGTCATTCAAATCTTCGCCGGTTCCAACATAGCGAATCGGAAGAGATAATTCTCGAACCAGTGGAAATGCAATTCCCCCTTTTGCAGTTCCATCCATTTTAGTGAGAATAGCACCATCGAGATCAACATGGTCCGAAAACACCTTTGCCTGATGAAGCGAATTCTGCCCCAGAGATGCATCAATGGTAATGAGAGATTTTTTACTGAACTGAGGAAAATGTTCATCTAATACGCGATTCATTTTTGATAATTCAACCATTAAATGATTGTACGTATGAAGCCTGCCGGCAGTATCAACAATAACCATATTTGAATTATTTGCAACTGCAGATGTCAATCCATCAAATATAATCGCTGATGGATCTTTAGATGCTTCATTTGAAACCAACCGGATATCCGCTCTATTTGCCCACACTCTAAGTTGCTCAGCTGCAGCAGCTCTGTAGGTATCTGCTCCCACTAATAACACATTTTTATGTGGTTTAAAAAACCGGGCTAATTTTGCTGCAGATGTCGTTTTTCCGGTTCCGTTTACGCCAACAATTAATAAAACGGTCGGGGGTAAATCATCATTCGGCAACGGACTCGATTCTATAGTTTGTAAAATATCAATCAGATAATCGGATACGACTTGGATTAAATTTTCACTATTTGTTTTTTCAGTTAAAGCGAGAATTTCTTCTGTAGTATCTATTCCCATATCGCTTAATAGAAGGCTGGCCTCTAACGCATCCATTGAACCCAAATCGGCGGACTTGTTTGTAAAGGATTTTAGAGCTTTGGATAAAGAATCCCGGGTTCGGCTCAATGCCGAAAAAAGGGATGTTAGTGGCGTCATATGTTTGACTGCCGTCTATATTCTTTGATAAAGGTATTGAAATACATCACCCAGCTCACAGAAAGTAAAATAGCTGCAGCCCACAAGGTCGCTTCGGGAAGCCAGTCCACATGTTTTAATGGGAATACGTGCAAAATTATGGCTAGCGATGAAATGCCGGCTCCCCATTTTCCATACCAATTTGATTGTAGGATGAAATGAGATTGATTGAGCAAATAAATGGCCGGGATGGCAATGGCTACATAGCGAATGAGAAAAAACCAATAAAACCAAAGAGGAAATCTTCCAATCAGTACCAAATACGACGCAATTGAAAATATGACTACAAAATCTGCGATGGGATCCAGCCATTTTCCGAAATGAGTTACTTCATGTGCTCGGCGGGCCAAGTATCCATCTAACGCATCCGAAAGAACTCCAATCACAATCAAGATAAAAGTATAAGTAGCCCAATCAGGATTACGGAGTGTATAAATAATGGGGATTACCAATAATGCCCGAATCAGACTTACCATATTTGCCATCGTTAAAATTCTTGATGGATCGGTTAGTTTTATTTTCACAGGATTCATATTATTCATGGTCATCAAATTGTACTTTATCGTGAGCGAGGCTATGCTCAATTTTGGTTAAATCTATATATCCATCGCAAACAGAAGCGAGGAAATTAGTATTATGTGAAATAAATACAAGATGTTTACGCGACATGATTTCATTAAAATAATTGATCATCTTTTGCGTTTGCTCTGTCCCAAGCCCAAAAGTCGGTTCGTCAAATATCAACACTTCGTAATTACAATTGGAAAGCAAAATAACCACCGCAAGCCTGATCATATTCCAGGGTAAATCAATCGGATATTTATGTTTTATCGAATCCCAAGGAATGTGGTGTTCTTGTAACACATTGATACAGGTGGATACGTGATACTCATCCATTTTTTCATGAGCAATCAGCTGATCAAGAAAGAATTCTAATGACGATACACCAAGCATTCGCTCAGGAAATTGGTCCACCAAAGCAATCGAAGGTGTTTTATGATTAATCGTGAGTTTCACATCGCCGGAATCCGGTTTTAACCCCTTCGACAAAAGACGAGCAATTGTAGTTTTTCCGGATCCGTTTTCACCTCGCAACCCGATGCTTCGGCAGTTCTGTATTTCTGATGTCCATCCGGAATACAATTCATACCCATTTTCATATGAAAAATGTAGATCCTGAATTTGTATTCTCATTCCTCCAGCAGGTTTGTTTTTCCCTTTGTGATAAAGGGGAATTTTGCTTTCATATTTTTTAAAAAATGCAGATGTCATTTCCCAAATAGAATCGCCATAATCTAAATCGGAAGGATCACTAGTAAACCAAATAACAATGAAGTTTTTAGATTGAATTTTTTCTCGAATTTTTTCAACCCATTTCTGTTTTGTTTTCAGAGTTAAAAATGAAAGGCCGTCATCAATAAAAATTAAATTGGGATTGCTGCCAAAGGTTGTCACAAGATTCAGCTGTTCCATTTCTCCCCCGCTCAATGTAACCGGATGCCGGTCCAAAGAAATTTTCCGAGGAAGATCCTCCGCTGATGAATTAACTTTATCCTGAATCCATTTCACATCTACTGAATTGCACTCAAATGCAAATGCCAATTCCTGATGAATGCTGTCCGCCACAATTTGGTTATCGGGATTTTGAAAAACGATTTGAATGTTTTTAGGAATTACTTGTTTTTGAATTTCATAATTCGGGATGCCGTTTGGATTTGATCCTGCAAGCGAATGAATAAGCCAAGATTTTCCAACACCGCTCTCTCCATAAATTACATGAAGTCCAGGTCGGAACTCGAGATCATTTGTAAATGAAAATTTAGGATATTGTATGGAAAATGATAGCATATCAATTCTTAATAATTCCGCGTACTACTCGTGTTGCAGAGCCGAGGTTTCTGTGAATTACACCTGTTGCTTCATAGCTGGATTTTATTAAGGATTCATCTGATTGTAATAATGTTTCAATGCCTTTTTGAAGTTCATCTCCACTTGAAATGGTAAATCCACCTTTTGCTTCAATGAGTTCTTCTGCTGCATGTGACACCGCATAATTTGGTCCAAAAAATACCGGAAGTCTCGCAATTGCTGGTTCCATAACATTGTGAACCCCAGCAGAAAAACCTCCACCAACGTAGGCTACTTGCCCATTCCAATACAACTTTGAAAGGACACCAACCGTTGCCACAACAATCACCTTTTCTGATCCAATTTGATTTACCTTATTATGATTCATTACCGATGTTTCAAATTGCTCACCTTTAAAAAAGGAAACGGCATCGGATACAGTTTTTTCATCCGGCTCATGCGGAACCCAAATGAGAGAAAGTTTAGGAAATTTATTGAGTAGATTTATCATTGATGAACGAATGATTTCTTCATCTTCGCGATGGACGCTTCCGGCAATCAGACATTTCTTTCGACTCAATACAGATTCCGTATGTTGAGCTGTAAAATCGTCTGCGTGGGATTTTACCTGATCGTAGCGTGGATTTCCAAATGCCTGAACGTCCGGCCGGATCGGCCCGGTCAGCAATTGAAGCAATCTATCGTGATCAGATTTTGTGACCGTAAAAATTTCAGTAAAACAATGATACACCGAAGCATAGAAATTCCTAAGGATTGGCGACAGTTTTTTGGTTCCTTTTACAAACCGGACAGCAAATAGTGTTGTTTTTATATTCAAAGATTTTGACATCCAAACGAGATTTGGCCAAATATCATAAGCAGCAAATATCAGTTTTTTAGGATTTACAATTTTCAAAGCTCTGGTAATTGTCCAAGGAAAATCAAATGGCAAGTACACTTTACATTCGATATTGTCATCCTTCACATGGTTGAAACCTGATGGAGAAAAAAACGACACCAATATTCTTGCAGTGGGTTCAACATCTTTGAGACCTTTAATCACGGGCCGAATTTGTTCGTATTCTCCGTGAGACGCTGCGTGGAACCAATACACGGGCGCCTTGTTTTTCTCATCGCTAAAGTGAGTTTTTAATATGGATAACGAAGACAGTCTCCCCATGATGCCGGTCCGTAATTTTTTATTAAAAAGTGCAACAATTAATGTTAGAAAAACCATCAGCGGTAGAAAGATGATATTGTATAATAATTTCCAGAAAATTATCATGATATGTTTGCGATTCTCAGCGCACTTTCAACAACTGATGATGGTGGAATATTCGTCATGCAAAATTGTTCTTTCCTATAACATGACCGTTTCCCATTTTGTGAGCATGGTCTGCATCTCAGATCCGGTACCGATAAAAGATTCGATGTCGAAAGTTGTGTACCTCCTCCGCTTTCTATAGATGTCGGCCCCATGATCATGGTTACCGGAATTCCGAGGGCCTCCGCAGCATGCATAAATCCTGTATCCGATCCAATGGCAAATTGTGACAAAGAAAGTACCGACAGCGATTCTCGAAATGTGAGCATTCCGTGAGCATCAATACAATCTGGATTTTCTTTAAAAATCTTCGCACAAATATCGTCAGACTTTCCGCCTAGAATCACGGTTTGCATTTGTAATTTTTCGGATAATATTTTTGCCACTTCCGCATATCGAATTGGATTCCACATTTTTTGTTTCCATGCGGCAGATGGGATGATTGTATAAAACGGTCCTGTAATGTTTTGGTTCTTTAACCAATCTTTAGCGAACAATTTTTCTTCATTTTTCACCGCCAATTCTGTTAAGGGAATATCAAAATTATCAGGAAGAAATGACTTCATTGGCTCATGATACAATGCACGTTGAGAAAACCCGGCTTCGAAATGGTTTAGATGAAAATTGAACAACTTAAATCGTTTCCATCTCGGTTTTTTAAGAACAACCGTTTTAATACCATGCAATTTAGATCGAATCCATTTTGATCTAAGGGAATTGTGAAGATCCACAACTAAATCATAATCACCAATTCGAAGGTTTCTGGCAAAGTGAGTCATTTCTTTTATATCGGCATCGGCATGTAAACAAACCAGCCGATCGATTGCCGGGTGGAACAGCAATAAATCCTGAAAGCGATCTAATGTTAAAAAATCAATTCGAGAATCGGGAAAGGCGGTTCGGATACTTTTGAGTGGTGAAGTAGCCAGTACAATATCACCGATAGAACTAAACCGGATGACCAAAATGGCCTTAGGTGATTGCATGTTACCTAATTCGTTGGCTGTTAAATGCAATTAGCTCTGTCATGGATTGCTTGTAGGGCGAATCCGGATATTCAGCAATAGCATCCAAAGCTTGATTTCCAAATTCATCCATTTTATTTCGTGCATATTCTTGTCCGCCGGCTGCATCTACAATATCTCTTAAGCGTCCAATATTTTTTCGTGATTTTTTTGACCCATTCAGCAATTTTTTTACTTCTTTAGCGGCAGGTTTTGACAGCGTTTTGTAGGAATGAATTACAGGTAGCGTCATTAAATTTCGTTTTACATCAGCACCCACATTTTTCCCGATATCTTCTTCTTTTCCGAAAAGGTCGAAAAGATCGTCCCGAATTTGAAATGCCATTCCCAGCTTGGCTCCGTAGGTACGCATGGCTTCGCGATCTTTTTCTTTGCCTGTGACAGTAATGGCACCCAACTCACAACTTGCCGAAATTAGAGAAGCAGTTTTCTGAAAAATCATATTGTAATAATCCGTTTCAGATATGGTACGAGTTATCGTTTTTTCAATTTGAAAAATTTCTCCCGCGCTCATTTTTTCAGCTGTACTCGAAATCAGCATCAGAGCTTCAAAATCTTTGATACCTACGATATTGATCAATGCCTTGCTCATAAGAAAATCACCCATCAAGACGGCCACTTTATTTTTCCAAGCGCGATTAATTGATGGAAACCCTCTTCTTTTTTCTGCGTCGTCAACCACATCGTCATGCACCAGAGTTGCCACATGCAAAAGCTCAATCATTACAGCGGCGCGGTAGCTATTTAGGGATGGTTTTTCTCCACATACTCGTGATGCAAGGATTGTTAAAATCGGGCGAATGTGTTTCCCTTTATGGCGCAGAATATATTTCCCGATCGTATTAACTAAACGGACTTCGGACTTAAGTGCATCCCGAAATTCTTGTTCGAATACTTTAATATCTTCAAGAATTGGAGCGGTGATTTGTTTGAGTTCTTTAAGGTCTTTGCGCACGGGTTAAGTTACCAAATATGAAGTGGGCTACCAATCATTTCCCCTTGGTTACAAACCAAGCTACGCCAATACTAATTTCATATAAAATTACCAATGGAAGAGTCATCATGAAGAGGCTAACCGGATCCGGCGGCGTAACAAATGCGGAAATAATCATAATTAAAACGATTGCATGTCTGCGATAATGACGCATGAATGCAGGAGTTGCAAAATTAATTTTCGCCAAAAAATATACCAAGACAGGAAGTTCAAACATCAACCCGCACCCAATCATGAGCCATGTAATAAAACTGAAATAATAATTGATGGAAAACTGATTTTGAATATCCGTTACTCCCATGGATGCAAAAAATGTGAGCGAAATAGGGATTAAAATAGTAAAGGCAAAATAAATTCCAGATAAAAATCCGAGGTACGTGAACAGAATGAGCGGAAATGCAATGTTTCGTTCCTTTCCTTTTAGCGCCGGCGCGACAAATTGCCAGAACTGGTACGTAATGATGGGAAGGCCAATGATCACACCTCCAATAAATGCAACGGTCCATTTAATCAGGAACATTCCCTGAACTTTTAGCACCTGCAATTCCCACGGCGCATCTACAGATTTAATAGGCTGAATCAGCAATTCTAAAATAGGATCAATAAAAGAAAAAGTAACCGTCGCGCCGATGAGGATTCCAATCAAAGATTTCAAAATTCGCCACCTCAATTCTTCAAGATGATCGAGAAAATGCATTGTCTTTTCGGGTTTTCTAGTCATGTCAGGAATTACGCAATAGTTCTTTTGACGCTTCGAATGGTGACATTCCAATAGATTCTAGCGATGCGGTTCGCTTCTCTAATTCTTTCATTTTAGATGAAGTCCAAAACCCTTTAAGCAATTCTTCATGGACAAGGGCACGCACCCGATTGCGATAACGCGTAAGTCGTTTTTCATTTAACCGGCCGGAAGAATCGAGTTTTGAGAAGGAATCATAAATCGTAGTGTACAAATCTTCAATGCCTGTTCCGTCATTTGCCTGCGTATTTACCACCGGAGGTTCGATTCCGTCTTTCCGTGTTGAGTGCATCATTCCCTTAAGCAAATGTGCCAATCGTTTGGCACCTTGTCTATCTGATTTATTAATAATAAAAAGATCTGCAATTTCGATGAGCCCTGCTTTCATCATTTGAATTTCGTCTCCGGATTCCGGGACCAAAACCACGCAGGTAATATCTACAGCTTTAGCAACATCATATTCTGCCTGCCCAACTCCTACCGTTTCGAAAATAATAATATCTTTTCCGCTGGCGGCGAGCACATCGCCAACATCTTGCGCTTTGCGTGCCATTCCACCCAAATCGCCATGCGAGCCCATGCTACGGATAAATACATTGTCATCCCAAGAATAGGTATTCATTCGAATCCGATCACCCAAAAGCGCACCGCCGGAAAATGGACTTGTCGGATCAACTGCAACAACGCCGACCGATTTTCCATCTTCAATATATCGACGAATGAGTTGATCGGTAATGGTACTTTTTCCGGCACCGGGAGGACCTGTAATTCCGAACCGTATCGCATTTCTTGCGTGCGTATGAATTGCCGGGAAAAAATCCTTGGGAAGCGACAGGTCATTTTCAATATTTGAAATGACACGAGAAAGAATCCTGTGGTTGTTGGACCGGATTCCATCCAGCATTGAGTCCGCCATGGGGATGGTTACATGTAAGTTATGTGTTAGGAAAAATTTTTCTGGAAGAAATCAAAATTGTAAATAATCAACGTTTTTGCCTTGCGAGACATGTATCCGTTGTCTTCCAAAACTCTTAGAGTACGTGAAACTGTTTCTCGAGATGTCCCGGCCATGTTGGCAATATCTTGTTGAAACGGAAAATTTTTAATCGAGACGTTCCCCTGTTTAATAGTACCAAGTTCTTCTGCGAGCCTTACCAAAACCATTCCAATTCGTTGGTCTGCATCCGCAAGAGACAAACTTTCAATTTGCTGATCACTTTTTCTCAAACGTCTTGCAAGTTCTTCTAAAAAGCTAATTGCTATCTTGGGGAATGTCTCTAGAATATCTAGGAAATCTCCCCGAGTCAGTGTTAAAACTTCGGAATCGTTAATGGATACGATATTGGCTGAACGACCTTCGCCATCTAAAAGAGACATTTCGCCGAAAAAATCGCCTTCGCCGAGAATTGCCAAAATAACTTCCCTACCTTCACCGCTGAGACGTGTAACCTTTACACTACCGGATGACATGACAAAAAAAGTCTCACCGGCAGCATCTTCTAGAAGAATCATTTGTCCTTTGGTGTAAGACCGAGTTACCATCTTATCGGATATTTTTTTCAGCGTTTCATCACTGAGATCAGAAAATATGGGGACCGATTGAAGAAATTCTACTTTACTCATATTCTAAAATAAGATTATTACGGACTTTTTCAAATTGGTTTAAATAAACATTTTTTAGGCATTAATGTGGCACAAGCTTCCCAGCGCATGCAAATCCATGACTAAGGATGGTCGTGGAACAACTTTAATGATCCAATGGGCTTTTTACAGCCAGAGGTCCTTTTTTCATAACGTGGGTGTAAATCATCGTCGTACGTACATCTTTATGGCCCAGCAATTCCTGAACGGAACGAATATCATATCCGTTTTCCAATAAATGCGTGGCGAAAGAATGGCGAAATG